>Ga0070741_10000665_pt1 | contig 118240 bp, 111 predicted proteins | sample Coa_R1_4_FD_66440 | JGI IMG/M metagenome (GOLD analysis project Ga0070741, IMG submission 66440) | Surface soil microbial communities from Centralia Pennsylvania, which are recovering from an underground coalmine fire - Coalmine... | ecosystem: Environmental > Terrestrial > Soil >... | reverse complement strand
CGGACGGGGCAGTTGCCGGACTCTCCGCGGTTGCCAATCGCCGAGCATGAGCCAGCGCTTCACCGTCTTGCGATCGATTCCGAGTTCGCGCGCAATCCGCTTCACCCCTTCGCCGCGCTCCTTTCGCGCCACCATCTCCCGCACCAGGTCCTCCCGTAGCATCCGCTCCTCCGCCGGCCCTGCTTCTGCCGGCAGAGAAACTACCCGATCCTGTTCCGCTTCCATGCTCCCGTCCTCCGGTGGTTCGGAGAGGGGATTTTCAAATGATGACTAAGAGGGGAGATTCACATGATTGCTGACAGCGCGTGTTCGCGGAACGAACATGGCATCCGAGGCAGAGTGATGGCCGCGAATCCATACGTGCAGGGATGGCGAGAGTGGGACGAACGCTATGCCGATCTCGTTCTCGGTAAGCGCAACTGGCAGATCGCGTCGGCCTGCTCGCTGCTCGTCAGCCTCGTGCTCGCGATCGGCATTGTCTGGCTCGCGCTCCGCAGCCGCTATGTCCCATATGTCGTCGTAACCGATCGACTCGGACAAGCGATCACGATTCCGAAGCCGCTGACGCCGGCTTCGATGCCGGTTGTCGCAGCCAGAATGACGCGCTGGGAGATCGAGGCCTTTATTCGCGACGCGCGTTCCGTCTCGAGCGATCCGGCAGTCGAGCAGGAGCGACTCGCGTCCTTGCATGCTCATGCACAGGGCGCGGCGGATCGCTTCCTCGACGACTACTACCATTCGGACAACTTCGCCCATAACCCATTCGAGATCGCCAAGAAGCGGACCATCGCGGTGCGGATGAATTCGATCCTCCAAGTTTCGCCACAGAGCTACGAGGTCCACTGGGTCGAGGAGAGCCCGCTGACCAGAGGGTTCCACGCAGGCACGTCCTACTTCGAAAGTTTTCTCCCTCCGAATGCAGCGCCGGCCCTTAGACGGTCGAACTTCCCGACGCCCGCAGTCTCCGTCCGCCACGTTGCCTCCTCTTGACCTTGTACCTGCGTACAGGGTGTAGGCTCATGCGCGTAAGGAGGGTTTCTTTATGGCAGACAAACGACGAGTCGAGGTGTTCGGCGCGGGATGCGCTGTCTGCGACGAGACGGTCGCGATGGTAAGGCGAAACGCGTGCAGTTCGTGCGAAGTCGAGGTGCTCGATATGCGCGATCCGGCGGTCGCGGCGCGGGCGAAGAGCCTCGGCGTTCGCACTGTCCCCGCGGTCGTAATCAACGGCAGGCTTGGCGCATGCTGCACCGGCGCAGGGCCCGCGGAAGCCACGCTCAGGGCCGCGGGTGTCGGCACGCCGCTTCCGTGAACTAATCGTGGCTACGTCGCGGCTCACGATCGGCGAGCTGGCCAAGCGCGCGGGCGTCAATCGCGAGACGATCCGCTACTACGAGCGGCGCCGGCTGCTCGCGCACTCGGCGCGCACGATGGCGGGCTATCGGGTCTTTCCCGACGACGCGGTGGATCGGCTGCGCTTCATCAGGCACGCCCAGGCGCTCGGCTTCACGCTCGAAGAGATCCGCGAGCTGCTCGGCCTTCGGCTCGATGAGCGCAGCTCCTGCGAGCAGGTCCGCGGGCGTGCGGCGCGCAAGCTGGCGGACGTGGAGGCGAAGATCGCGGCGCTTAAGCGCATCCGCCGCGTCCTCGGCCGGCTTGTCCGCGCGTGCGAGGCGCGCCGCCCCACCGCTCCATGTCCGATCCTGGAGAGCCTTGCCGCGCCGGATGCGCGCGCCCGGAAGGAGGAACTCCAATGATCCAGGTGGAATTGATTTATGACGCTGACTGTCCCGCGGCCGGTCAGGCGCGCGAGAACCTGCGCGAGGCGATGCTTCGTTTGGGGCTTGCGCCGCGATGGGTGGAATGGGAGCGGTCGTCGCCGGATGCGCCCGGGCGAGTCCGCGCCTACGGCTCGCCGACTCTCCTGTTAAATGGCCGCGACCTCGGCGGGAGCGAGGCGGCGGACGCCGCCTGCTGCCGCATCTATCAGCCGCATGCGGGGCAATTTGCGGCGGTGCCGCCGGTTGAGTTGATCCTGGCGGCGCTGCGGGAAGCGCCAACGCGGCGGGATTCCGCTGAGGCGCAGAATTCTTCGGAGAAAGTGCGATGAAAACCAGGCTCGGCTTTCTTGCGATTCCGGCGGCGATCGCGTCGATGCTGCCGGTGCTCGGATGTCCGCTCTGCTGGCCCGGCTACGCGGCGCTGCTTTCGTCGCTGGGCCTCGGTTTTCTCGCCTCGGCGCGCTACCTGCTTCCGCTGACGATAGCTCTGCTCGGAATCGCGCTCGTGGGGCTTGCGATCCAGGCGCGATGGCAGGGCTTGATGCCGATTATGCTCGCGTCGGTTGCAAGCGTAGCCATTGTGCTTGGAAAGTTCGTGTTGAATTTGAGCGCAGCGACCTACGCGGGCGTCGCGCTGCTGCTTCTTGCCTCGGCGCTCAGCGTGATCCGCGGCCGCGAGGCGTCGAGCGTCTGCTCCGAATGCGTACCGAATCCAGATGCAGAATCGACCGGCCGCGCGGCGTCACGCCGGTAATGCGCAGGCGACAACTGCTTCCAAGGCTGAGGAGCAGACGGCGGCCGAACGGAAGGCTCGGCCGCCGCGCGCGTTTACTCGGCGGGAGTCCGATTCAGGATGTAATCGGCCGCTTTTTGCGCTTGGCCCGCCGCCTGAACGATCAATCTGCGATCGTCGCGCAGGCGCTGAAGCCAGCCGGCAATGTAAGCTGCCTGATTGCGAAATGACGGCGTTCGCGATCCCGGCTTCGGCGCAGAGAAACGCGGCTGAAAGCTCCGCAATGAGCTCCTCGCGGCTGTACACGGCGCTGCCGAACGGCGCCACTTCGGTTATCCCTTCGCGCCCAAGGCGTGGGCGGAGCGGGCGGCAGGACGTGCCAGAGCGAAGCGTCCCGTCAGGGCTGGCGCGGCGTGCTAGCGGAGCACACGCCACCACTGAGAGCGGCGGCGAAGCGAAGAAGGCGGGCGGCGGGTGTTGGTTCAGCAAGAAGCGCAGTGGCGGAGCTTGGGGAGTGCTTCAACGCCAACAAGCAAAGCTGTGATAATTTGGGTACGCGGAGCGTGCTGGTGGCGCGCCGCGGTGCAACGACGACGGATGCCGGATGGCACTCTCACGCAGAAGATCGAGCTGCAAGAACTCGAAGAGCCGCTCCAGAAAATCCGGCAAATTCAAAGAGTTTCACAGCCATGCGCTTCACCATCCCGTCGGGTTTTTCGGATTGCTCGAAAACTGTCCTAATCTGTCAAGCCCAAGGGCAGATGGGGCACTAAGTCTTGGAGACGCAGGCGCAGGCTGGCGTTCGCTACGCGTTGGGCGCGGCGGCGCTCTTTGGAGCAAGCACTCCGGCAGCGAAACTGCTGCTCAAACATCTCTCGCCCTTAATGTTGTCTGCTTCCCTGTACCTGGGAGCCGCCATCGCTCTCTCGGCCTATCGCTTGCTCGGTTGGTCAGCTTCGCGCGAGACGCCAATAGGTCGGGACGATATTCCCGCGATCGCCGGAATCATCTTCTTTGGCGGAATTCTCGGACCGGTGCTGATGCTCTATGGTCTGCAACGAATCTCGGCATTCACCGGGTCGCTTCTGTTGAATCTCGAAGGCCCGTTTACGGCACTGATAGCCGTTGGCCTTTTAGGCGAACACCTCGGTACCCGTGAGAAGCTTGCGGCCACGGCGATCATGCTGGGCGGAATGCTGGTCAGTCTTGAGCCCGGTTACTTAGGTGGCAGTTGGCTAGGTGCAGTAGAGGTCGCGGGAGCGTGCCTAAGTTGGGGCGTCGATAATAATCTGACGCGGCATCTTTCGTTGCGCGATCCGGTTGCGGTCGCCCGTATCAAGACCTCCGCCGCCGGCCTGTGCGTGCTGGCGCTGGCCCTCTTGCACGATGGCGCGAGAATACCCGCACTGACGGCCTTGTTGCTTGCCGGCTGCGTGGGCGCCCTCTGTTATGGCCTCAGCATAACTCTGGACGTCAAAGCGCTTCGGATGCTCGGTGCGGCCCGGGAAGCCGCATACTTTGCGACAGCTCCTTTCGTTGGAGCTCTGTTTTCGCTGGTCGTGTTTCGTGGGCTCCCCAACCCATCTGAACTCGCGGGGACAGTGCTGATGATTGCCGGTGTACTGGTTTTAGTGCGCGAAAAGCACGCCCATTTGCACCCGCACGAAGCAATGCTCCACGAACATCTCCACGTGCACGACGACCATCACCAGCATGAGCATGACGAGGTCGTCGCCGAGCCACATTCGCATGCACACGTACATGAACCATTGACCCACGCTCACTCTCACACCCCCGATCTGCACCACCGCCACCGGCACTGAACTGATCGAAGGTCTTCATCAACGCCGTTGGTGGGCGTCTCCAGCAGCCGCTCGACGCGTCGGAAAGAAGCTACTTCGGCTCTGTGATTCACTTGATGCACAGGGGGCTTGCAATTGTATCGACGAACGCCGATCTTGAGCCTATGGCTGAGAGGGGCGAACCGCGCTGGCTGCTGCTCATCCATCAGATCCCACCCAAGCCGGACTACTTCCGGGTCAAGGTCTGGCGTCGCCTGCAAAAGATAGGCGCCGTCGCAATCAAAAACTCGGTCTATGTCCTGCCGAAGAACGATCAGGCGCTTGAGGATTTCCAATGGACGCTGCGCGAGATCACGGAAGGTGGGGCTGAGGGTTCGATATGCGAGGCCGATTTCATCGATGGCCTGTCGAACGATCAAGTCGAGGTGCTGTTCAGAGCCGCACGCGATGCGGACTACGCGGCGATCGCAGAGGAGGCGCGCGAGCTCGCGCGGGCGCTGCAGCCGCGCAGCAAATCCAATGTCGATCACGGACCGAGCCTGCAAACTGCGGTTGAACGTTTACGTCGGCGACTTTCCGAAGTGGTTGCGATCGATTTCTTCGATGCCCTCGGGCGCCAACCTGCCGAGGGGCTAGTTTCCGAACTGGAGGCGCGCTTTGGCGGGGCCGCGCGGGAGCAGCCGGCTTCCCGCGCCAACGCCGCGGAGTTTCGAGGCCGCGTTTGGGTGACCCGCAAGGGCATCCACGTGGACCGTATGGCGTCGGCGTGGCTGATTCGCCGCTTCATCGACCCGAAGGCGGAGTTCAGGTTTGTGGCTGCGCGAGGTTATCGGCCACAGAAGGACGAGATCCGCTTCGACATGTTCGAAGCTGAGTTCACCCATCAGGGCGACCGGTGCACCTTCGAGGTTCTACTCGAGCGAATGGGGCTGGGCACGGCTCCGCTGCGAGCGATCGCCGAAATCGTCCACGATATTGACTTGAAGGATACAAAGTTCGGGCGCCCCGAGGTCGCAGGCATCGATCGGCTCATTACCGGCATATGCACTGCTCACAAAGATGACGACACCAGGCTCGTGCGAGCCGTCGCACTCTTCGATGATCTCCACGAATCGTTTGCAAGACGGAGCCGATAATGTTGCAACGCTTACCAGGCGTGCTTCTCGCGGCTGCGCTTTTCTGGACGACGGTTGCTCGAGCGCAAACGCCCGGCGATCAGCTTCAGCAACCTCTCACGCTCAAAGAAGCTGTCAACTACGCGCTCGCGCACCATCCCCGCCTGCGCACCCAAATCGGGCTCGAAGAGGCGGCAGCGGCGAAACTCGGCATAGCGCGCTCGGAATATATACCCACAGGCTACGTCGGCCTTCAGGAAAACCGTGCGACCGGAAACGTCGTGCCGGGCGCGCACTTCAACATGGAGGGGATCCCGCCGATCGCCGGTCCGCCGCGAGACCGCGTATTCGACTCCGGAATGTGGGGTAGCACCGCGGGCCTTTCTCTCTCGTACGATATCGCCCATCTGACGCAGAAGATGGCGCTGGTCGACGCTTCCTTGGCCGACCGACGCAGCGCGCAGGCTGGTGTCGACGCAGAAGCGCTATCGGTGGCATTTGGCGCGGCGGATGCATTTGCAGCGGCGGTCCAGGCCGACCGACAACTCGCAGCAGCACATGCTGCGCTCAAGCGAGCACAAGTGTTCCAGAACACAGTGGATGCTCTGGTTCGCAGCGGTCTGCGCCCTGGTGCCGATGCGGCACGCGCCGCGGCTGAGACGGCCGCCGCCGAGCGGAATCTGATCAAAAGCGAAGAGCAAAAGGGGCTCAGCGAAGAGCAGCTCGCAGAGGCCTTGGGAGCGGCGGGCGAACCCGTTCAGATCGTGCCTGGCCGGTTAGCTACCCGACTCCCGCCTGAGGAAGCGTCCGCGGTGTCCATTTCGGTTCACAATCCGTCAATCGTATCCGCTGAACAGTCCGTCCATGCCGCGCGCGACCGCGAGCACGCGGCAATCCTCGAATATATCCCCCGAATCGAGATAGCAGCGGCACTGTTTGGCCGTGCTAACGGATTGTTCACCGGTGGCGCTAACCTGGGTTTCGCCCAGGGCGTCGTTCCCGACACACCGAATTGGGCGGCCGGAGTGGTGATCACCATACCGATCCTCGAATACCCGGCAATTCGCGCGCAGGCCGATCTGGCCAAGGCTGAAAAGAAAATAGCGTCAGCCCACCGCAGCGAGATCGTTCAGCAGATTCAGACCCAGGTTGATTCGGCCCGCACTATCCTGAAGGCCGCTTTTCGAACCGCAAAAGAGACGCAAATCGAACTCGACTCAAGCCATGCGGCGGTGGAGCAGGCGGAGGCCAGATACAGGGCGGGGCTCTACGGTGTCGATCCGGTGGCGGAGTCTCTTCGACTGCTCGCGCAGGCGGAGGCAGACGATGCCGTAGCCCGGGTCGAGGTCTGGCGCGCGAAGTTGTTGTTGGCGCGCGCGGTTGGCGACATGGGGCCATTGCTTAAAAGCATCGATGAAGCGACCAGGGAGAATCGTTAGCGATGTGGCTGGTGAGGTTGGCGCTTAGACGCCCGATCACAATCGTGGTCCTCGCGTTCGCGACCATCCTCGCGGCCTGGCTCGCGATCCGGAGGGCTCCGGTCAACATTTTTCCGAGTCTCGGCGTGCCCGTGATCTACGTGGTCCAGCCGTACGCAGGCATGACCCCGAGCCAGATGGAGAGCTACTTCGTCACCTACTACGAGTATCACTTCCTTTATGTCGCCGGTTTGGAACGCATCGAATCGCAATCAATCCAGGGCGCCGCGATGCTCGAGCTGTACTTTCGTCCGGGCACCGACATGTCACAGTCGATGTCGCAGGTGGTGGCGCTGACCTTTCGGGCCACCGCCTTCATGCCCGCCGGAACACTGCCCGCATTTATTCTGCGCTACGATGCTGGTTCGATCCCTGTGGGGCAGCTGGTTTTTTCCAGCGAGACGCGCGGCCAGTCCGCGATCCAAGACCTTGCGCTTTATCGCGTCCGCCCGCTCCTGGCGACACTTCCCGGGGTTGCCGCGCCGCCGCCGTTCGGCGGCAAGGTGCGCACGATAGTGGTCGACCTCGACCCCAACCGTATGCAGGCCTACCGCGTGTCGCCGCGCGACGTGGCGGCCGCGCTTGCCAAGGCCAACCGCACGCTTCCTTCCGGCAATGTACGGGTCGGAGATTACGCGGCGATCGTTTCCGTTAATGCGGTAGTCAGAGATCCTCGAGAACTACAAAACGTGCCGCTGCGCACCGGCGCCGGGCCAACGGTGTTCATTCGCGATGTTGGGCGCGTGGTTGATGGCGCGGACGTTGTCTATCAAAGCGCGCTGGTGAACGGCAGGCGCACAGTTTACATGCCGGTAATCATGCGCGCTGGCGCCTCGACGCTTGATGTTGTGAACGCCGTAAAGGGCGCTCTGCCGAAGATGCGTGCGCTTATACCGCCTGACATTCACATCGGATTTGAGTTCGACCAGTCGATCTACGTTAAGAGCGCGATCACTGACCTGATGTTGGAGGGTATCCTCGGGGCCTTGCTTACGGGCCTGATGGTTTTGGTCTTCCTGCGTGATTGGCGCTCCGGGGTCATCGTCATCCTGACCATACCGTTTTCGATTCTTGCAGCCGTGGTGGCGCTCCGGCTTGCGGGCGAATCCATCAACATCATGACCCTCGGAGGGCTTGCGCTGGCGGTCGGGGTTCTGGTCGATGAAGCCACGGTTGCGATCGAGAACGTCCACGCACACCTGGCACTCAAGAAAAAGCCTGCGCGAGCCGTTATCGATGCGATGGCGGAAGTTATTGAACCGCGCTTTCTGGCGATGCTGTGCGTCCTGGCCGTCTTCATTCCCTCGTTTTTCATGGTAGGCATCGGCCGTGCCCTGTTCCCTCCGCTCGCGCTGGCGGTGGGGTTTTCGATGATTGCCTCCTATCTGTTGACTGCCACCCTGTTGCCGGTGCTGACCGTCTGGTTGCTTGCGAAAACCGGTTGGGAAGAGCGAGACGAAGAAACTGTCTTTGCCCGTTGGCAGGATCGCTATTCCGAGCTCGTGCGGCGCTTTGTCGCCAGCCCGCGACTTGCCGTCGGGACCTATGCTGCGATATCGCTGCTCGCCCTGCTTGTGATCGGTGAAAACCTTGGGACGCAGCTGTTTCCCGTCGCGCAAACCGGCCAGTTCCAGATTCGGATCCGGGCACCCGCCGGCACCCGATTGGAGCGGACAGAGGATATCGTGCGCCAGGTCGACCGCATCATTCGTCAGGAGGCGGGCGACCAATCCGTGCTTATCACACTCGCTACGGTCGGCAATGCCCCTTGGGAATACCCCATCAATCTTATTTTCTTATGGAACGGAGGACCGCAAGAGGCCGTTCTGCTTGTGGCCTTGGATAAGGACGCTGCGCTCTCCATACCTGCGCTTGAGGAAAGATTACGGAGCAGGCTTGCCCGGCGCCTGCCCGATGTGAGGTTCTCGTTCGAATCGGCGGACATAGTATCTCAGATCCTCAACCTCGGTTCCCCGACCCCCGTAAGGATTACGGTGTCCGGGAACAATATCGCGGAAGTCCGCGGCTTCACTGCGAAGATAGAAACCGCGCTCAGACAGATTCCTTCGTTGCGAGACGTTCAACTGGCGGAAGCGCTGGACTATCCGACCGTCGACGTTGAGATCGATCGAGTCCGAGCCGGACAACTCGGCGTCAATGTCGATCAGGTGGCCGCATCGGTGGCCGACGCGACATCCTCGAGCCTGCTCATCAGCCCGAGCTTCTGGATCGATCCGAAAAGCGGTGTCCCGTATCGCGTTGGGGTCTTTGTGCCGCAACACCTGATGGCGTCCGCTGACACACTGCGCCACCTGCCTGTGATGACCGACGGCGCTCCGCGGCCCCTGATCGACGATGTGGCATCGCTGGCTCCTGGGAGGAGCTTTGGTCAGATCGACCACATCAATAATCAGCGTACTCTCAGTGTGGTGGCTAATGTTGAAGGCGGCGACCTGGGCCGTGCCGCCACCGCGATCGAGCGAGCGGTCGCGAACGTTGGAGCCCCTCCACGCGGCGTTACGGTCGCTACGCGCGGCCAGATAGAGCAGATGCTGTCCACGCTGGCGAGCCTGCGCGAGGGTCTATTGCTCACGATAGTTGTTATTCTGCTGCTGCTGGCTGCGACCTTCGAATCGCTCCGCGATTCGCTGGTTGTGGTCTCGACGATCCCCGGCGTGCTCGTCGGCGTCGTTCTGACTCTGTTCCTTACCGGCTCAACCCTCAACATTGAGTCTTTTATCGGCGCGATAATGGCCATCGGCATTGCGGTGGCTAACGCACTCTTGCTCGTGACGTTTGCACGCCAGCGCCGGCGCGACGGAGACGCCGCGGCTCTCGCGATAGCCGCCGCGGCCCACGGACGCCTGCGCCCGATTCTTATGACTACGCTCGCCATGATCGCGGGCATGATTCCGGTGGCATCGGGACTTGGCGCAAGCGGCACGCAAACTTCCCCTCTCGGGCTCGCAGTGATCGGCGGCCTCGGTGCCTCGTCGTTTTCAACCCTCTTTATTTTGCCTGCGGTGTTTGCCCTGCTCTCCGGGAAAGGACCTGCAAAATCTGATTCACTCGATCCCGACGATCCGGAAAGCGTCAACTACGACGGCCGTGAATCATGAAGCGTTGGCTTGCACTGTTGATGATGCTTCTCGCCGCTTGCGACCATTCCGCCGCTCCGGGCGTTCGTCCGTCCGACGCAGCAAGTGCTCCACGAGCGGTGGAGGTCGTGGTCGCGGTTTCGCGGAGAATCTCCGTGACCGAAGAGCTTCCCGCCGAGCTCGTTCCCTGGGAGGTCGTCGCGATCTATCCAAAGGTGCGCGGCTTTGTTGCAGAAATCCCGGTCGATCGCGGCTCGATCGTTCATCGGGGACAGCTGCTCGTAAAGCTCTCCGCACCCGAGTTGATTGCTCAAACGGCAGAGGCAGAGGCGGCTCTGCGCAGCGACCGATCGACCTACGGACGGCTGCTCGACGCCTCCAATACCAAAGGGGCCGTATCCGAAAATGAAATCGAAATATCGCAACAGATTGTGGCGGGGGACCGGGAGCGGGTCCGTTCCTTGAAGTCGCTGGCGGACTATTTGGTAATCACGGCACCTTTCGATGGTATTATCACCGAACGCAACGTACATCCCGGCGCGCTGGTGGGCCCGCCGGCAGAGCCGCTCGCCAGCGCTGTTCCGATGCTGCGCATTGAGCAGATCGCGCATCTTCGGCTGACGGTCCCAGTGCCCGAAGCGGACGCCGGCGCGGTTAGCGCGCGCGCCAAGGTGACATTCCATGTCAGGGCGTATCCGGGTCGCGAATTCTCGGGGACCATCAGCAGGGTGTCACACTGGGTTGACCCGAGCACGCGCACGATGGCTGTGGAGGCTGATGTCTATAACAACGATCACCTGCTCGATCCTGGAATGTTCGCGCAAGTCCTGTGGCCGATTCGGCGCCAAACGGCATCGGTGCTGGTTCCTGCTTCGGCCGTGGTCGAAACCGCCGACGGCGTTTTCGTGGAAGTCGTTGAAGCGGGGCGGGTGAAGAGAATTTCTGTCCAACGCGGTAAAGCCAGCGGCGAGTGGGTCGAAGTGTTCGGGTCTCTCAATGCCGGCGACCGGGTGATCATGCACGGGTCAGAGGAGCTCGTCGACGGCGCACACGTGATTTGTCGCGAGAGAAACGCGACGAAAAATCCCGGATGATTCGTAGACACCGGCCGCGACCCGCGTATCGCGTCATTTGAGAGATGAGGATCTACCGCTCCCCCTCGGGCTCGCAGTCCTGGAGTCAGCTGATCTTGCTGCCAGTTAGGAGACAGGGACGGAGCCCAGCGGTCAGACGCTGACAGTGGTCCCGCGGTAGTAGTGCCGCAGGATTTCAGTGTAGCTCCTGCCCTGGTTGGCCATCACGGCGGCGCCGAGCTGGCACAGGCCGACGCCATGGCCCCAGCCGGCGCCGCTCAGCAAGAAGCCGCCCGCCTGTTTGTCAACGACGAAGGCGGAGCTGTAAAGATGGGTGCGCGATAAAGCCCTGCGAATCTCCAGCTCCTTGCCGATGATTACGTAATCGCGCTCGCCGACGAGCTTCAGCCGATATATTCGGCCTGACGGCCCGCGCGCGAGCGCCTCTATATCGCGAATGGGGCCGAGGTTAACCCCAAGCTTCGCCGCGACCAGATCGCCGAGTTGCTCGGGCGTGTACGTGACGTGCCAGCGATAGAAGTCGCGGGTTTCCTGATCGAATCCGGGCAACACACGCGCCAGCAGTTCCGAATCGCTGGTATTACAGTAAGCGGGCGGGCTGGAGCGTATCCATTTTTGGGGATCGCAATCGTACGGTGGCGCCGGGCCATCACGAACTGATTCGAGATAGGGAATATCTTTCTCTTCCCAGGCGGTCGCATAGCGCTCGGTGATTCCGCCACAGCATTTGGAAAATCGCGCATCGCAGATAGCGCCATCATAACGAAGAAACTGGCGGGCGGTCGCGCGGGCCGCGTCGGCCGCGGCGGCGGAGAACGCCTTCGTGATACCCTGGTAGCGTTGGCAGTGATCGTCGGCGCAGACGTCAAAGTCGGCATGCGCCTCGCGGCCGGACCAGCGAACGATTTCATGTGAATCGGAAGAGGAAGTGTGCGGTTCGTGAACGCGCTGCGGGCTTGACTTTGGAAACCATAGCCAGCTGCGTGAAATCACCGCATGCGCCTTAAGCAGTTCGAGCGGGCAGGACGCGCTCATCTCGGAGGAGATCACGCTCGTTACATACTCCTCCAGATCCACATCGTTGATTACCGTCAGGCCGCCCTCTCGCTTGACCAGGCGCAGAGCCCCCCGAAATGCTTGCCGCTCCTTGCGTTCCCAATGAAATCCGATTCCGATCGTGACGTCATCAAGCATGAAGGCGCAGGCTGACGGATCGGACGGTGTGAGAGTGACCTGAGAAGTGAACCGATGGCGTCCCGGTCCGTACGTCCTGGCGGAATGATCGGTGAAAGTGCCGAGCAATTCCACTTCGACGGCCGGCCGCTTTTCGACCAGCCCGACAGAAACCCTCATCGCTCGCCCTCCAGCCGCGCCGCAACTTCCCGAAATTCGGGGTCGGGCAAGGTTATTTCGCGGAAAACCGAAGCGATGGCATCGCCGGTGATTCGCCTGAAATCGTCCGCCAGCGGGACTACGAATATTCCGCACAAATCGATCGACGCGGGGCTCACCGTCAGTTCGCCTGTATAGAAAACTTGCGGCCGATGTTTCCGTCGCGGAAACAGATACGCAACCCATTCTCCGCCTTCACGAAAGACCGCCAGGTTGAGGAGCGGTTCGGTCCGTCTGCCGGTCGCTTGTGCAAGTAGTTCGATGGCATGATTCATCCGATCGATCAGCGCGGAGCGCTCTGAACCGCGAAGCAGAAGTACATTCCTCACGTAATGCGGCACGGTCGGGCCGCGCATGCCGGCGGTATCCTTCTCGATTGGAAACAGTGTCCGCGCGCCCGCCTGGAAGTGCATATGGTCCGGCGCGGAAGCTCCGCATTCGGGCCCGTTGTAGATGACGAAATAGCCGGCGAGGGCGGCGGCAAGGTCCAGCATAGCCCCGAGACTGTCCGCGATACGCTGCGCGCGATGCTCCGCGTGCGAGATCGTCAAATGACGATCCACGATCGGAAACGGATTGCAGTAGATCGTGAAGTTCTCGTCGAATCGCACACCCTCTTCCTCCGGAGGAAGGTTCTCATCGCACAGGAAACAGCGGCGCTTTGCCACCGACACCGGATCGACCGGCGCGGTAGTGCTGCCCACGCGATGGGGAATGTGGCGGACGAAGACGTCGAACCGGCCGATCCGAAGCCGTCGCGTCTCGGCGCGCGCGAGACCCTTCAGGGCCTCTGCGAGCAGCGGCCAGGTCCGCGCCTGGCGCTCAAACAGCTTCTCTATCTGATTGACCATTCCCGCGTGCGGGCTTGAATTTCGATGCTGCGCAGCCAGTCCTTGTAGAGATCGTATCGATTCGCGATCTCCCGCGGGAGCGCGCTGTCGCTATTGCCTTCCCAGCGGCGGCAGAGATAAAGGGACTCATAAACGCGGCCGACCTCGTAATCGCGGCAGATGCGTAGCGCTACCGCGTAGTCCTCTCCATAGCTGACGTCGGGGAAGCCGATGCGGCGCACAATCGAGGTATCAAATGCGCGCGGCGCGCCGAGGCCGTTTATACGCAATGCATTGTTTCTGCCGTTTTCGCGGGTCCATTCGCGGTGATCCACCAGGCCGGGCGGCAGCTCTTTGAGTGAAAAATCGACCACCGTGTAGGAGCCCACTACCATCGCGTAGGGGCCTGCTTCCAGTTCTGCGACGATCCGGCTGAGCGCGCCATCGGTCGCGTACAGGTCGTCGGAATCGAGCTGGATGGCGTATTTGCCGCAGTGCTCTGAATAGATTGCCTCGTTCCAGCATCCGCCGATACCAAGGCCGCGCCGCTTCGGAATGATGTGCTTGAGCCGCGAGTCGCGGAGGCTGCGCAGGATCTCGGTCGTTCGATCGGTCGAGTGATTATCGACAACTATCACGTTGAATTCGAAATCGGTCCGCTGGCTGAGCACACTGTTGATGGCATCTCGAATGGTACGCTCGCGATTGCGGACCGGTATGACGACACTGGCTGTCACCGGAAAGCTTTCGCGCGCGGCGGGAACCGCCTGAAAAGCGGGCGGTAGCCATGCGCCGATCCGCTTTAGATGTGCGGTCGCAATCCGCTCCATTTCGATCTGGTAGTCGCGATTGCGCGGATCCACATAGTCGAATTGCTTCTGAGCCGCGGCGGATGTATCCGCGAGCGACGTCGCGTACAACGGCTCGGGTATGTGCACGACAGGGGACGTTTCCGAGATCCTCAGGCGCAGGTCGTAGAGTCCTCCCCATTTCCAGCAGCCGTCGAGCCCGGCATGCCGGGCCGCCTCAACTGAAATGGCGACTAACGGACCGAAGTCGAAAGTGTCGCGGATGCTTCCCTTTTGATAGTCGATGTGCGGATGGCCGAACGCGTCGGCGTAGACCCAGCCGGCCCCGGTCTCGCGCAGCACCTGTATCGCGCGATCGAACATGCGCGGGGCCGGGTCAACAGTCACGCGCGGGTCGCCGATGAAGAGGACGTCGGAATCGGCGTGGTCGAGGAGCTGTTGGATGGTCGCGGATGTGTAGTCCTTGGGGTAGACGATTGTCACGTTCGGCTCCGGCCCGCGACTGGCTTGGCTGTTTGCGCACGGGTTGATCGCGACTGTCGCCGCGGCGCGCGAACCGCGCCCAGTGGGCGTGCCACGATAACGCCGGCCATCCGGTTCTCCCTAAGGAATTCGCCCAACGGTTGTTCAACGACACGGCCACGGCTGCGCGACGCGTGACGCATCATAAGTCGCCCGCCCTGTCGCACGACGATACCCGCATGAAAGACGTCAAGATGTTTGCGTGTGGAGACGAAGAAGATAAGGTCGCCGGTATGCAGAGGGCACGGGGGACGGCGAAGCGCGTGCTTAGGCAGAGACCTTAGGCGGATCCGCCGGGCAGGAAGGTCCGAAAGAATATTGAGAGTGCGCGCCGTTTCTACTGTACGAACGGCGGGCATTGAAAGCGTGCGTAGTATACCCTGCCGTTGATTGTTGCGAATCCAGAACGTCATATAGTGGTTGCGCCGCTTCCATTCTATACGGCCCTGCTCATAGCGGATCCTGCGCAGCCATTTGACAAAATCGGCTGGTGTCGCGGAGCGCGCGAGCGCCAGGACCGTCTCGAGGTACGTGACGCAATCGAAAGCGTCGAGGGATGCGGTGAACACCTCGGGGGTGTCAGCGGATCCGATCAGAGGATCTGACTTGTACGCCCGCCCGAGCAAGCGCCGGGAGAGAGCGTCGATTCGATCTTCGATGCCGCGATAAGGCCCGGCTTGCAACAAGAGCTGCTCCACCCGGCGCCGGTCAGGAGCTCGCGGTCGTGCAGGCTTCATCGAAGTAAGGCGAGCTTCGCAGCGATCGAGAGCTATCATTCGGGAGCCGGCGGCTCAAGCAGCAACGCGAACCCGCGAGGGTCATGGAAATCCGGCCGTTCGCCCCAGTGGCGAAGCGCCCAGTAGGAGATGCCATCGGTGGTTTCGATCACTGCCGAGAGGCCGACCCGAAGGAAGGCGTGCGGGTGTGTGAGCCGGAGGAAATCGAGGCGAACGACCGCGTCGAGCTCAAAGCTGCCTGGAGCGGAGCGGATGGTAATGTACGGTTGGGATGTAGCGTTCGATATCGAAGATCGGTCGCGATAGTTGCGGTAGGCGTAGGCGGCCCACTCGCAAGACGGCGCAAAGTTGAACTCGTGATAAGCCGATTCTCCGGCGGCCGCGACGAAGGCTTCGAAACAGGTGCGCCGCCACAGCTCCATGCCGATCCGCGGCGCGACCGGTGAGGGCAGCCGAATGCGAGCGAGATCGCCGTCCAGACGAAACGTCATTTGGAGCTCGGCGGCCAATCGGCGCGCGCGCGCCCCGACGGCGCGCACAGCTCCGGGCTGCGCGGAAGGGTGGCACTTGAGCCCGATCCAATCTTCAACGGCCATGATCGATGGCGACACGAATTGCGATCAGGAGACGCCTGTCGCAGTTCATCACCTGTCGCTGTCGCGCTTGAGTACCTCGATGATTCGCTCGCGATCCACCGCGATCCTGACCCCTGCGCGTTCCTGCTGAAGCAGCATCGCGGCGCGCGAGTCGCGCTCGCCCCATCCGCGATTGAGGGCCTCGGTCAATTCGTCCCACGCCAGATTTGCCATCGGCATCGGCACGTTCAGTTCGCGCCCGAGCGCGGTGGCCAGCGAGACGTCCTTATGTGCCAGGCGCAGCGCGAAGTCCGGCGGGTCGTAGTTCGCGGGCAGAAAATGCCGCCGCAGTGAATCAAACGTGCGCGTCCTGCCCAGTGCGCCTTGCCGCACGGCTTCCCACAGCGTCAGCGGCTCGACGCCGGCCTTAACGCCCATCGTGAAAACTTCCGACAGTGCGCGATTGAGCATGTAGCCCGCGCAGTTATGGACCAGCTTGGCGACGGTGGCGGATCCGATTGGGCCGACATAGCGCGCGCGGTCTCCGATCGCGTCGAGCACTGAGCGATGATGGTCGAAAATACTCTGTTCGCCGCCCACCCAGATTGCTAGCCTCCCGGTTGCGGCGCCGCTCGGTCCGCCGCTTACCGGCGCATCGAGCATGTGCGCGCCGCGCGCGGCGAACGCCGCATGGATCCGCTGCACCAGGCCGGGAGAGTTCGTCGACAGATCGAAGTAGGCGCTGCCGCGCACAGCGCCGGCCAGGATGCCGTCCGTGCCGAGCGCAACCGCCTCAACGTCGGCCGGCAGCGGCAGCGAAGTGAATACGACGTTGCAGGCCTCGGCCACCCGCCGCGGCGTATCGGCCCATCGCGCGCCGGCCTCGAGAACGGTGCCGGCGGCGTCGCGGCGCAGGTCATTGACCATCAGGCGGTAGCCGGCCTTCTGGAGATTGGCAGCCATCCTGGCGCCCATCGTGCCAAGCCCGATGAAACCGATCTGCATGTGGCGCTCTTCGTCGTTCCCGTGCATCGTGACGGAGTTGCTATTTCTCGAAGACTTCCTTTGCGACGAACGCAGCGGTCATAGCGGTCGGCCACCCTGAGTAGAATGCCAGGTGAGTAATCACCTCCGATATCTCGTCCTTGGTCAGGCCGTTGTCGAGTCCGCGGCCGATATGAATGCGGAGCTGCTCGGGACGGTATAGCGAAACCAGCGCCGCGATGGTGATGAGGCTGCGGTCGCGCTTGGAGAGCGCCGGGCGCTCCCACACGTCGCCGAAGAGGACATTTTCGGTAAGCTCGATGAGCTTGGGAACTACGTTGCGGACTTTCTCCCGGGGGGACGATGCTTCAGCCATGATGTTTTCCTCCGTTGCGGGGGCGTCGCCGACAAATCTTCAAGAGAGGACGCCTGATCGCGACACTTCTACCGCCACGCTATCCGCGGCACAAGCCGGGCCCCGGGTGCAACGTTGCCGACGACGCGGAGAGAGCTGCCGCCGACGCCCCAAAAGCGCCCCGCCGCGGGCAACCCATATGCGCGCGCTTCTGGTATAAAGACGAAGGCGAGGCGTCCGGGGATGCGGGCGCAGGCGGCCCCGAAATTCTCCGCCACGGAGGATTGGGAACATGGGCGAAATTCTCGCTGTCGGTCTCACTCACTACCCGCCGCTGGCCGGTCGCGACGAGGCGATGGCGACAATCCTCAAGCAGATGCTGCGCAACCCTGCGCTGCCCGAAGACAAGCGCCGGGTGGAGAACTGGCCGGCCGCGATGCGCGAGGAGTGGGACGACGACGGGGGCGCGCGTGCCGCGCGCCGCCATCGCGAGGCGATGCTCCCGTGGTTCCGCAAGCTGCGCGCGCGGATCGACGACTTCAAACCCGACTTCATCCTGATCTGGGGTGACGACCAGTACGAGAATTTCCGCGAAGATGTGATACCGCCTTACTGCGTGTACGCCTACGACACAATCGAGTTCGCCCCGCGCGGACAGAACGTGTGGAACGAGCCGGCAGACAAGAAATTCTGCGTACCGGGTTATCCAGTGGCTGCCAAGCGCCTCGCCGCCGGACTGCTCGAGGCGGGGTTTGACACCGCGTACGCCTACAAGCCGCTTCATCACTCGTTAGGCCACGCCTTCGCCAACGCCATTTTCTACCTTGACTACGACCGCACAGGATTTTCCCACCCTTTGGTGCCGTTCGCGATCAACTGCTACGGCAGGCGCGTGGTGGCCCAGCGCGGTGGCCTGCCCGTGTTCGATCATCCGCCGAGCGAGGCAGATCTTGATCCGCCCTCGCCCTCGCCGCGGCGGCTTTTTGACCTCGGCGCGGCAACGGCGAAGATCCTTTCGGCGAGCCCGTGGCGCGTCGTGCTGATGGCGTCGTCGAGCTGGTCGCACGCCTTTCTCACCGCCAAGAATCATTTCCTTTATCCCGACATCGCGGCGGATCGGATGCTCTACGACGCTCTGCGCACCGGCGATTACGATGTGTGGAGAAGCCGCAGCCTTGAAGCGATCGAAGACAGTGGTCAGCACGAGGTCCTCAACTGGATGTGCCTGGTGGGCGCGCTTGCCCAGTTGAACCGGCGCCCGGCCGAGATCGATTTCGTCGCGACCTGGATCTTCAATTCGTCGAAATGCTTCATGGTGGCGTGAACTGTTAACCGCTGCGGCGCGCGGCGCCCGCCGTGCGCCGGCTGGAATGAGTCGGCAGGAGGTGCTGAGCGATGCTAAAGCCGATTCTCTCGGCCGATTCGCACGTCACCGAGCCGCCCGACGCTTATCCGTCGCGTATCGATCGCCGCTTCAAGGATCGCTCGCCGCGAATGGCGCACGACGCGCGGCGCGGCGACGTCTATCTGATCGACGGCATCAACCGGCCCATCTCGGTCACTCTGCTGTCGGCGGCGGGAGTCGATCCTGCCGAACTGCCTGCGATCGAAGCGCGCAACCGCGGCTGGCTGCAGCCCGGCGGATGGGATCCCGAGGAGCGCATCGCCGCCCAGGAGCGCGACGGCATCGCGGCCGAAATCCTCTACCCCAGCGTCGGCATGCTGCTGTGCAAGCATCTCGACTTCGACTATCGCAAGGCGTGCATGGATGCCTACAATCTGTGGCTGGCGGAGTTCTGCGCGACCCACCCCGAGCGCCTCATCGGCGTCGGCCAGGTGTCGCTGCGGACGGTGGACGACTCGATCGCCGAGGCCCGCCGGATAAAGGAACTCGGCCTGCGCGGGATCATGCTGCCCGGATGGCCGGCCGAGGAGGACTACGACAGCAAGCTTTACGATCCTTTCTGGGACGCCTGCGTGGACCTCGACCTGCCGCTGACCTTCCATCATCTTGCCGGCCGCAGGGATCCCAACGAGCCGACCGACAGCCCCTACGCGGACGGCAATCGCGGCGTCAACACCAGGCTCAACGGCTGGATGAACCTGGTGCGCGGCAACCAGGATTTGCTCGCGATGTTCGTCCTCGGCGGGGTGTTCGAACGCCACCCGCGGCTCAAGCTGATCTGCGCCGAGGCCGACGCCGGCTGGGCGCCGCATTTCACCTACCGGATGGATTACGCATACAAGCACCATCGCCATCACATCAGGACCGAACCGCTTTCAAAACTGCCGAGTGAGTATTTTCATCAGAACATTTATCTTACCTTCCAGTGATCCTCGTCCGCGGCGAGGACGGCGCCGTGCGCGTGCTCCTGAACACCTGCACTCATCGCGGAGCGATGGTGTGCCGCCAGCCGTGGGGCAATGCGCGCAGCTTTCAGTGCCCCTATCACGCATGGACGTTCAGTACGCACGGCGACCTGATCGGAATACCGGGGGAGGATTCCTACAGCGCGGCCTTCGACCGCAAGGAAATGGGACTGGCGCAGCCGGCGCGGGTGGGCAGTTATCGTGGATTCATCTTTATCAACTTCGATCGTTCAACTCCCGGGCTGACTGACTATCTTGCCGGAGCTAGAGAGTATCTTGACCTTGTGTGCGATCAGTCGGAGTCGGGAATGAAGGTGGCCGACGGCGCGCAGGCATACAGCATCCGCGCCAACTGGAAATTGCTGGTCGAGAACAGTTTCGACGGCTACCACGGGCTGCCGACCCATCAGCGCTACATGCGTTTCCTTGAAGAAACCGGGGTCGATCTCAAGGGCGGCCTGGCACGGCGGCGCCAGCGTGCCGCAGATCTCGGCAACGGCCATGCGGTCATCGAATACGAAAGCCCGTGGGGACGGCCGATCGCGCACTGGGTCCCTGCCTTCGGCGAGCTAGCAAAGGCGCGGATTGAACAGACGCGCAGTCGCCTCGAAGGCCGATTTGGGACGGAACGCGCGGCGCGAATGTGCGAAACGAGCCGCAATCTTGTCATCTTTCCCAATTTGGTCGTCAACGACATCATGGCGATCACCATCCGCACCTTTTTCCCGGTCAAGCCCGACTACATGGAGGTCAACGCGTGGTCGCTGGCGCCCGCCTACGAGCACCCCGACGACGCCGCGCTGCGGCTGGACAACTTCCTGACCTTTCTCGGACCAGGCGGATTCGCCACGCCCGACGACGTGGAGATGCTGGAGACCTGCCAACGCGGTTTTGTCAACCGTGAGGTCGGATGGTCGGACATCTCGCGAGGGATGGAGCGCGAGCGTCCGTCGGTGTCCGACGAACTTCAGATCCGAGTGTTCTGGAGGCGCTGGAACGAGCTGATAACCGCTCCGCAGACGCGCCGCGCGCGGCGCGCCGCCTGAGCGCGATGGGAACCCAAGCCACCCGCCAGGAGGTCGAGGAGTTCCTTTACGCGGAGGCCGCGCTGCTCGACGAGTGGCGGCTGGAGGAATGGCTCGAGCTGTTGACCGAGGACGCTACCTACCTCATTCCGCCGACCGACCTTCGCGGCGGCGATCCCACCAACACACTATTCATCCTAGCCGATGATATGGTACGAATTCGCTCGCGGGTGCGGCAGTTGCTGGGCAAGTCTGCGTGGGCCGAGCAGCCGCATTCGCGCACGCGCCGGATAGTGAGCAACGTCCGGATCGTCGAAAACGGCGCCGATAGTATCAGAGTAACCGCGAACTTTGTGGTTTACCGGATGCGCTACGAGCTGGTCGACACCTATATCGGCCGCTACGAGTACAAGCTCGTGCGCCAAGGCGAGCGGCTCAAGATCCGAGAGCGCAAAGCGATCCTCGATCTCGAAGCGCTGCGCCCCCACGGAAAGGTCAGCTTCATCCTGTAGCGCGATCGCCGCGCGGCGCCCGCGCGCCGCAAGGGAGAAGCCGCGATGCACGCCATCGATATGCACAACCACATGATAGCGCCGGAGGTGATCGCGTTCCTCGCGCGCGAGGGCGAGCGCTACGCGACGCGGATCGTCGAGCGCGACGGCCGTCGCTTCTTCCTGATCCGGGAATCCGCGCTGCGGCCGATCGACGGTCCCCTCTCCGACGCCCCGGCGCGCCTGGCCGACATGGAGCGCGAGGGGATCACGACGCAGGCCGTCTCGTGCGTACCGTTCCTGATGTACCCGGAGGTCGCGCCGGATCTGGGAGCGGCGATCGCACAGGTTAACAACGATGCGCTAGCTGCGATCGGCAAGCGCAGTCCGGAACATTTCGTTCCGCTTGCGTCGGTTCCGTTGCAGAATTCGCCGGCCGCGGTCAAGGAGCTGGAACGCGCGGCGCGAATCGGGATGCGCGGAGTCGAGATCCCGCCCAGGGTTGGAGCGCGTCAGCTCGACGAGCCCGAGTTCGAGCCGTTCTGGGCGGCAGCGGAAGCGCTCGGGATGGCCGTATGCATTCATCCGTTCGAGGCCGCCCCGCAGGGCGCGCTCGCTCGCTATTTTCTGGGGAATCTGGTCGGCAATCTCTATGACACCGGCCTGGCGGCGGCGTTGCTGATCTACGGCGGCGTGCTGGAACGGCATCCGGCTCTGCGCGTGGTGCTGTATCATGCCGGCGGCGCGCTGCACGCGGTCCTCGGTCGCCTCGACATGGGCTTTCGGCTCGTGCCCGAGTGCCGAAAGGCGATACCGCGGCCGCCTTCCACCTATGCGAGGCAGTTCAGCTTCGACATTATCGCGCATAATCGCGCGATGCTCGCGCATCTCGTGAACGCTTGCGGCGCCGAGCGCTTCGTGATCGGCACTGACTATCCGCTGCCCGCCGGCATCGCTCATCCGATCGCCGAGGTCAAGGCGCTCGGGCTGGAGCCCTCCGACGAAGAAAAGATTCTGAGCGGCAATGCCCGCCGCCTGCTGTCTCTCCCGGCAAAATAGGGAAAACCGAAAAATGCAACTGAGCTTCGGCACCAACCGCTTCCACTTCCTCGACCCGCACCGGCTGATTCAGTCGTGCAAAGAAACCGAGGCTGCCGGATTCGACCATCTGTGGTTTCCCGACAGCCAGCTCCACGCCGGTGATGTTTTCGTCAATCTCCTGACCGCCGCGCAAAATACGGAGCGCGCTCATGTCGGCACGCTGATAGTCAATCCGGTGACGCGGCATCCGAGCGTCCTCGCCGCGAGCATCGCCGCCGTCGATCGCTACGCGCCCGGACGCGTGATGCTCGGTGTCGGCGCGGGTGACACGGCCGTGCTTCAGGTCGGGCTGCGGCCCGCGCGGCTGGCCGGGATGGAGCGTGCGGTCACAATCGTGCGAACCCTGCTCGCCGGCGCGGCCGTCGAGCTGGGTTGGAGCCGGCCGTCGCGGCTAGACCAGCCGCGCGCGGTGCCGGTGATCGTTGCGGGAGGCGGGCCGAAGATGCTGCGGATGGCGGGCCGCAGGGCCGACGGCGTGGTGATGCGCGTCGGCACCGACCCCGAACTGATCGAGTGGGCCCACGCCGAGTTTTGCGCGGGCGCGCGCGAGGCGGGCCATGATCCGGCGTCGCTGTTCGTCGCGCTGCATTTCCATACCGTGCTCACCGACGACACAGCGCTGGCCGCGGCGCGCGGTCGCGTGATGGCGGCGGGCTATTACGAAGTCAATCGCGGGCTGTGGGACCGCCTCGGACTGAAATGGCCATGCGCGCCGCTTGAGGAAATCTTCAAGAGCCTGTGGCCGGACTTCCATCACGCCAGCGACATGGCGCTGGCGGCGCGGATGGTCGCGGAAATTCCGGTCGAGATCGCGCGGCGCTTCTGCCTGATGGGCAGCGGCGCGGAGGTGCGCGATCAGCTGGAGCGAGTGCTGGCGCGGCTGTCGTTTGCGCCCCGCCATATCATCCTTCAGCCCAACCTGCCGGGCGCGGCCTTCATCGCCGCCTGCGGCCGCGACGTGATTCCGGCCTTTCGCTAGGCGCGCTCGGATGGCGGCGCGCAGGCGGCGTGCCGGATGCTTTGCCCGCCCACGCGCATCTGCGTAGGCTTCTCCGTATGGATACGACCGCGCTTCGCACTCACGTCGAACAGTTGTGGGATCGATCGATCCTGGGTGAGCTCACCGAGTACATCCGTATTCCCAACAAATCGCCGGCCTTCGACCCCGAATGGCAAGCGCACGGGCACATGGAGCGGGCGGCGGCACGTTTCGCCGATTGGGCGCGGCGTCATGCGCCGGCCGGCGCGACGGTCGAGATCGTGCGGCTTGAGGGGCGCACGCCGGTGCTCTTCATCGACGTCCCCGGCAGTTCGGCCGATTGCATCCTGCTATACGGTCATATGGACAAGCAGCCCGAGATGACCGGGTGGGGTGAGGGGCTGGGGCCATGGGAACCGGTCGTGCGCGGTGAGCGGCTTTACGGGCGCGGCGCGTCCGACGACGGCTATGCGATGTTCGCCGCGCTCGCCGCGCTTGGCGCTTTGCGCGCGCAAAGCGTCGCGCACGCGCGCTGCGCGATCCTGATCGAGTCCTGCGAGGAAAGCGGCAGCTACGATCTGCCCCACTATATCGACCATCTCGCCGGCCGCATCGGGAGCCCCAGCCTCGTGATCGCACTGGATTCGGGTTGCGCCAGCTACGACCAGTTGTGGTGTACGACCTCCTTGCGCGGGCTCGCCGGCGGTACGCTCACGGTCGAGGTGCTCAGCGAAGGTGTGCATTCGGGCGACGCCGGCGGTGTCGTGCCCGACAGCTTCCGCATCGTGCGCCAGCTCCTAAGCCGAATCGAGGACGAGACGACCGGCGCGGTGACCCAGCGCGAGTTTCACGCCGAGATCCCAGCTGCGCGGCGCGAGCAGGCGCAAGCGGCGGCAGCCGCGCTGGGCAGTTCGTGGTATGAACGGTTTCCGTTCGTCGCCGGCGCCCGCCCGCTGAGTTCCGACCCGGCCGAGTTGATTCTCAACCGCACCTGGCGGCCGGCGCTCGCGGTTATCGGCGCCGACGGCCTGCCGCCGCTGGCGAGCGCCGGCAACGTGATGCGTCCGATGACGGCGCTGAAGCTTTCGCTGCGATTGCCACCGACATGCGACGCCGAGGTCGCCGCGCAGCGCCTCAAGACGCTGCTCGAACATGACCCGCCTCACGGCGCGCGGGTGAGCTTTGTACCCAACTGGGCGGCCAACGGATGGGACGCGCCGGCGCTTGCACCGTGGCTAGGGCGCTCGATGGAAGAGGCGTCGCGCGCGTACTTCGGCGCGCCGCCCGCCTTCATGGGCGAAGGCGGAACCATTCCGTTCACCAACATGCTCGGCGAGCGCTTTCCCGACGCGCAATTCCTGGTTACCGGCGTGCTCGGCCCGCATTCCAACGCTCACGGTCCCAACGAGTTTCTGCATATTCCGACCGCCAAGCGCGTGACCTGCTGCGTGGCCAAGGTGATCGCGGATCATTTCCGGCGTCGCGGTGGATGATCCTCGAAAGCCGCTGCACCGCTCGCGATTTGCCGGGTAAGAACGGAGACGGTATACCCGAACGTGCGATCGTGCGTGGGCGAGGCGGATGACTGCCGCACGATGGCGGCCTGAAGTCGTCCGGACGTCCGAGGAGAACGACCATGGCAGGAGCTGCTGAAAGATCGATGGAAAGCGCGGCGCGCGAGTCGGCCGCCGCGGGCGCCCGGATCTCCGGCGGCAACCTCGTTGCCAAGGCGCTGCGCAACGAGGGCGTCGATACGATCTTCACGCTCTGCGGCGGCCACATTATCGACATCTACGACGGCTGCCTCAACGAGGGCATCCGGATAATCGACGTCCGCCACGAGCAGGTCGCGGCGCACGCGGCCGATGGCTACTGGCGCGTCAGCGGCAAGACCGGATGTGCGGTCGTCACCGCGGGGCCAGGAACGACCGACGCGGTGACCGGCGTGGCCAACGCGTTTCGCGCCGAGAGCGCGATGCTGCTGATCGGAGGGCAGGGACCGCTCAGCCAGCATCGGATGGGCTCGCTCCAGGATTTGCCGCACGTCGACATGATGCGCCCGATTACGAAGTTCGCGGCTACGGTGCCCGCGACCGAACGCGTCGCCGACATGGTGAGCATGGCCTTTCGCGAGTGCTACCACGGCGCGCCAGGCCCATCGTTCCTGGAAATCCCGCGCGACGTCCTCGACGCCACAGTGGACGCCGCCAAGGCGCGGATTCCCGCCCCTAACCGCTATCGCGCCTCGACCGCGAGCGCGGGTGACCCGCGCGACATCGAGCGCCTCGCGGACATCCTGGTCAAGTCCTCGCGCCCCTGCGTCCTGCTCGGAACGCAGGTATGGACGTGTCGGGCGAGCGCGGCGGCGGCCGAGTTCTGCCACCGGCTCAACCTGCCGGCCTACATGAACGGCGCCGGTCGCGGCACGCTGCCGCCCGGCGACCCGCATCATTTCCATCAGACCCGTGGTTACGCGTTCGAGAAGGCCGACGTGATCGTGATCGTCGGCACGCCGTTCGACTTCCGAATGGGCTACGGGCGGCGACTGCGCGCGGAGGCGACGGTGGTCCAAATCGACCTCGACTACCGCACCGTGGGCAAGAACCGCGACCTATCGCTCGGCCTGGTCGGCGACGCAGGCGCGATCCTCGCCGCGGTCACGCAGGCTGCCAGCGGACGCGCCGACAACGGCGCGCGCCGGCGCGACGGTTGGCTCCGCGAGTTGCGCGAGCAGGAGCGCAAAGCGGCCGAGGCGATGCGCCCACGTCTACTCTCCGATGCGCGACCGATTCATCCGCTGCGCCTGGCGCACGAGCTGAATCAGTTCCTCACCGAGGACACGATCTTCATCGGCGACGGTGGCGACGTGGTGACCTTTGCGGGCGGCGTGATCCAGCCCAAGGCGCCGGGCCACTGGATGGATCCCGGACCGCTCGGCACGCTCGGCGTCGGCACGCCGTTCGCGATGGCGGCGAAGCTGGCGCGGCCGGAGAAGGAAGTGGTCGGCCTGTTCGGCGACGGCGCCTTTACGCTGACTGGATGGGACTTCGAGACCTGCGTGCGCTACAACCTGCCGTTCATCGGCGTGATCGGCAACAACTCGCACATGAATCAGATCCGCTATGGGCAGACGGTCAAATACGGCAAGGAGCGCGGCGAGGTCGCCAATCGCCTGGGCGACGTGCATTTCGACGAGTTCGCCAAAATGCTCGGCGGATACGGCGAGGAGGTGCGCGAGGCGAAGGATATCGCGCCGGCGCTGCGCCGGGCGCGCGAGTCCGGCAAGTGCGCGCTCATCAACGTGTGGGTCGATCCCGAAGTTTACGCGCCGGGCACGATGAACCAGACGATGTACAAGTGACGGCGCGCGGAGACTTGCGAGGCGAGCGATGGAAAAGGCGTTGACGGGAGTTCGGGTCCTCGACATGACCCACGTGCAGTCGGGCCCGAGCTGCACCCAGATCCTGGCCTGGCTCGGCGCCGACGTGATCAAGGTCGAGATGCCGGGGCGCGGCGACATCACCCGCACGCAACTGCGCGACTTGCCGGGCGTCGATAGCCTGTATTTCACGATGCTCAACTGCAACAAGCGCAGCATCACCCTCAACATCAAGGCCGAGCGAGGCAAGCGCATCCTCGGCGAGTTGATCAGGCGCGCCGATGTGCTGGTCGAAAATTTTGGCCCCGGCGTGCTCGAGCGCGAGGGCTTCGGATGGGAGCGTGTGCACGAGCTTAACCCGCGCATGATTTACGCGTCGATCAAGGGCTTCGGCCGGGGGCCGTTTTACAATTCCAAGGCCTATGAGACGATCGCGCAGGCGATGGGCGGCGCGATGAGCACCACCGGATGGGAGGACGGCCCGCCGACCAGCACCGGTGCGCAGATCGGCGACTCCGGTACCGGCATCCACGCCGTCGCCGGGATCCTCGCCGCGCTCTACCAGCGCGAGCGCAGCGGGCGCGGCCAGCGGGTGGAGGTCGCGATGCAGGACGCGGTGCTCAACCTGTGCCGGGTAAAGATGCGTGACCAGCAGCGGCTCGCACATGGGCCGCTGACGGAATATCCCAACCGCAGCTTCGGCGACACGGTGCCGCGCTCAGGCAACGCGTCCGGCGGCGGGCAGCCAGGAGCGGCGCTGCGATGCCATCCGGGCGGCCCCAACGATTACTGCTACGTGATCATCCAGCCGCAGATCTGGCCCGCGCTCGCGCGCACGATCGAACGCCCCGAGCTCGCCGCCGATCCGGCCTACGCAACCCCCGAGGCGCGGCTGGGCCATCTCGACGAGGTCTTCGGCGTCGTCGAGGAGTGGACGATGCGACACTCCAAGCACGAGGTGATGCGCGCGCTGATGGAAGCCGACGTGCCGTGCGGGCCGATCCTCTCGATGAAAGACCTGATCGAAGACCGCGCGCTGGCCGAGCGCGGGCTGATCGTCGAAGTTCCGCATCCCGCGCGCGGCTCGTTCAAAACCGTCGGCTGCCCGATCGTACTGTCGGACAGCCCGGTCGAGATCGAACGCTCGCCGCTGCTCAGCGAGCATACTGCGGAAGTTCTGCGCGAAGTGATGGGCTACGGCGAAGCGGAGATCGAGAAGCTGCGCGTCGAAGGCGTAATCTGAACGACGCGCGGCCGCCGCCGCGCGCGGCGGGTCAGAACCGCATCGCGCGCGGCGTATCGTCAGGCGGCAGGCTGCGCGGCAGGATCGCCCAGAATATGCTCCCCTTGCCGGGTTCGCTCTGGACGCCGACCCTGCCGCCTTGGGCCTCGACGATACGCTTGGTCAACGCGAGGCCGAGGCCCGTGCCTTGGTGCCGCTTGTTCAGGCCCGAATCGAGCTGGCGAAATTCAGTGAACAGATGCTGGATATCGGCGGGGCTGATACCTTCGCCGCAATCCTCGACTTCGAGCCGGAACCAATCCTCGCCGTGCGGGCGCACCCGAACCGTGACGCAGGAGCCGTCACTCGCGAACTTCAGCGCATTGGAGAGGTAGTTGTAAAGCACCTGCTTGAGCCTAGCCGAGTCGACCATCAGGCGGCCGAGCTCGGGTGCAACCTCGGCTTTGACGCGGATGCGCCGCTGGGCCGCAATGCCGCGCAGTACGCCCTGCACCTCCTCGATTAGCTCGACCGGCGCCGTCGCCTCGGGTGCGAACTTCATCCTGCCCGCTTCGACCTGGGCCAGGTCAAGGAGATCATTGATCAGATGCAGGAGGTGGCGCGCGCTCGAGAGGATGTTGGCGAGACTCTGATCGTACTCGGCGGAGCCGGGCGTGATGCGCCCTTCATACAGCAGCTGGGCAAAGCCGATGATGCCGTTGAGCGGCGTGCGGACCTCGTGCGACATGTTGGCGACGAAAGCCGACTTCAGCCGCGACGCCTCCAGCGCCTGATCGCGCGCGCGCCAGTTCGGCCTGCACGCGCTTGCGCTCCGAGATGTCGCGCACGGTGCTCGAAACCAACAGGCCCTCGTCGGTCGCGAGCGGGCTTAGACTGACCTCGACCGGGATTTCGACCCCGTCGCTGCGCAGCGCGAAGAGCTCCATCCCGCCGCCCATCGCGCGCGGCTGCGGGTCCTTGAAGTAGTTATCGCGCAGCTCCACGTGGCGGCGGCGAAAGCGTTCGGGTAGCAGGACCTCAATCGGCTGGCCAAGCAGTTCTTCGCGCGAATAGCCGAACAGCCGCTCGGTCTGCCCGTTGACCAACACGATCGCGCCCTGCGCATCGACGATGATCATCGCGTCCGGCGCCGACTCGACCAGGCCGCGGAAGCGGGTTTCCGCGCGCTCGCGCTCGGCCACCTCGCGCGCCAGCCGGCGGTTGGCCGCCTCAAGCTGCGATTTGCTGGGCACGATCAGCGCGCGCAGGCCGACCGCCATCAGGACGGTCGCGCAGGCGAGCAGCGCGGCCAGCCACAGCGGCAGCGGATAGCGCACCAGGTCTGCGGCAGACTCCCACATCACACTCATCCCAAAGAGCGCCTGCGCGACGCCCTCTCCAGCATTGCGCGGCACGCGCACCGACGCGACGTGCGGCGGTCGCGATGCCAAGCTGGGCAGAAGTATGGGAAAGGCGGGGGCGCTTCGCACAGCGCGGCGGGAAAAATCGCGCTTAGGCGGCGCGCCGCAAACGAGTGGGCACAATCCTGAGCTTCAGTGCGGTGGAGGCGTGTTGGCGAGCAGCGCCGACCATCCGAGCACTCCCACCACAAGCGCGCACTCGATCCCAACGTTGCGCAGCAGCGGATACAGCGCATCGGCGTCGGCCGTTCGCGCGGCCAGGCGGTACCGATTGTAGGCGCCGATCGCGATTACGACCGCCACGGTGGCGAGCTTCACGAGCAGCGTCCGCCCATAGGCCGCGTACAGGTAGCGATGCGGGTCGAGGCCGAGCGCTTCATAAGCGTTGAAGCATCCGGTTGCGACCAGCGCCGCCACGCTCCATCCGGCCAGCCGCGAGACGCGCGGTACGGTCTGATAAAACCATCGTTCAGGCAACGGATGCGGTACGCATCCAAGGCACAGCCCCGCAAGCGCGCCCAGCCACATCCCGGCCGCCACCTCGTGCACGAAATAGAGCGCGACGGCGGCCATGCCGCGGTCGATCGCATGGCTTCCCAGCGCGCGCATCAGGAGCATCGCCGCCACGATCAGGAAGAGCAGGAGCAGCCGGCGCGCGCCGGCGCCGGGGATCCACGCGAAGACCGCGAGCGCGAATGCTGCGCCCATCCGCCATGCCCACAGTCGCCCCGCGTGGGTGTGCCCAAGCACCAGCGGCATGTAAGCGACCGCCGCGCGCATCGATACTCCCGCCATGTCGGCCGCCGCATTCGCAAAGGCGAGCGGCGAAAGCGCAAGAGCGGCAAGCGCGAGCCATCGCGCGAGCGTCGCGATGCGGCGACCGGCCGCAGCGCTCGCCGAATCGTCCGCCGGCGCGATTATCAGGGCGAAGGCCGCAGTTCCGAAGATCGCGATGGTGCAGGCGAGCAGCGGCCATTCAAAAAGCGCCGCCTCGCCCATCGGGCTCATCGCGCCCATCGCGTCCATCCCGTTCACCGCCGCTCGCCTGCGACCGTACCTGCGACCGTAAAGGTGTACGAGCCTTCGCTGCGATGGCCGTCCTCGGCCAGGACTGCCCACTTGACCGTGTAGTCGCCGGGTCCCAGCGGTTTGAGCATCACCACCAGCTGACGTCGATTTGCCGTCACCCGAGGCTTGCTCGCGGTTTCATCGTGACCGGCGTCGTCGAAAACCATCAGCGTCGCGAACAACGACTCGATCGGCGCATCGAAGGTGATCGCCACTTCTGAAGGCGGCTTGGTGAACGTTGCGCCGACGCGGGGCCGCTCTACGGTCGGAAAGGCATGAGCGCCGGCCCGGGCGGGCACGAGGAGAGCGCCCGCGAACAGAGCGCCTGCGAAGATTGAAAGCGCGCGCGCGTTCACATTGGCGTCCAGTTGGCCCAGGGAAGGATATCGTCGATGAACAGGTCAACGAGGCCGATCAGGGTCGCCTGGTTGTCGCGGACCGACGCGCGGTTGAGCGCGAACCGGGTCGCCACGCTAAGCTGGAGGTAACGGCCCATGAATGCAATTCCAGGAGTGATGAGAATCTCAGGGAAGGGTTCGCCCGGCGGTCCCGTAATCAACTGGTCGTAGTTGAACTCGGTGTACACATACAGATTGCGCAAAGGCCATCGAAGCCCGATATCCTTCACATGGTTGCTGAGATACGGCAATGAGTATTCGATCACGTTGTCGGCAAACATTTCGTGCCACGCGGCTCCGCCCAACGCCGGAACGTATCCGACGTCGCCTTGGAACCCGAACGGCCGCAGGTACTTGAGCAGCCCGCGGTTCGGCAGGTCGCCCCATCCCTTGGCCCACAGAAGCACCGGACCCAGCAGGGTGTGATTCTGTTCCTCGGTTGACGGGCTGCCCGTTGGCAGAACCAGCGCGGCTGCCAGGGAGAGCCGTAGTTGGTGCTCGGGCACCGTGAGGAACGCCCACTTGGGAAAAAGTTCGAGACCCTCGAAACCGCTCAACGCCGCTTCGCCGCGGGGCGATAAGTGGCTCCACCCGCTTCCGATCTCGAGGCTGACCAGGGGGCTGTCGGCAGGCCAGAACGCCGTATCTTCGGGAGCGTTGATCAAAACCTTCTCCAGCGAGAAACCGAGCGAAAACTGACGCCCTTCCCTGGTCCACAAGTACTGCGGCCTGAGAATGTCGAATTCATTTTTGGGATTCGCATCCTCCGCGACCATCGGTTCCAGAAATGTATAGTCGCCCACCGTGCCATGGGCGAAAACACGCGCCGGCATTGCGCTGACGATAAGCGACAGGAGGGCGCAAAGGCGCCTCATTGATCGTTCCTCCGCAAAGGCGGTCACGCCGACGGCCGTGCCGCCGCACTCGTGTACGGGCGCAACGCGCGGACCCGCGATTCCGGGCCCACGGTTGATCGTGACTAAAAGGGTTACGCTCTTAGACGCGCGCTTTTGGGAGGCGGTGGATCGGGTGCGTCGGCAGTGCGCGCGCGCAGCGTCGGAGCCGGCGCGCACGCGCGGCCGCGTTCCGGCAACCAGGCATTTGTCGCCGGATGTACGGTCATCACCGCCAGCATCGGAGCCGGCGAGCGGTCGAAGCTGTGCAACGGATGGCAGATATTAATCGTGAAGGCGGGCGCGCCGTCGCGGACCACGGTTACGCCAAGCATCAGTGGCATCCCGCCGAGCAACACCGCCAAGGCGAGCACGACCGCCGCGGTACGATCGGGGCGGGCGAGCTTCAAAACAGCGCCCTCCCACGCTTGAGGTCGGAAACCTTTATCTGCGCGGTGTTTCCGCGCTCGCTAAGCGGCAAGCTGACAGGCACGCAGGAGGCCTCGCCCTCGGTCATGTGATCGATTGCGTAGCGGTTGCCGCACAGGCGGCAGATGAGCATGCCGCCGGCGACCTCGTAGCCCTGATGGAACTTGAAGCACTGGCGGCAGGCGTCGAACACCGAGCGGACCCTACCGTCGCTGCCGCGCGCCAGCAGAAAACGCAGCCGCTCCCCGGCGTCGTCGCGAAAACAGAACCGCACAGCCTCGCCCCGCACCAGGCGCGCGAGCGAAATCGTCAGGACGGCGTCGCCGTGCACTTCGGCGCATCGCGGGCGCAGGGCCGGCAGCGCCACAAACGCGAGCAGCGCCGTCGCTGCGAACGCTCCGAGGACCAGCTTTTTCCCGCCCCGCTTTGGCATCGACTTTCGACCAACCTTTATCCTTGCCGCGGAAAAAGCAAGGAAGCAACGTTCGACGCAACCCGTTCAACCGCGAAGCGATACGCGAGGCCAGAGGTGCGCGCCCGTTGACGGCGACCATGCTGGCGCGCCGGCCGTCGGGCTGGGCGAAGCGACGGGCTTGAGGCCGACCTCCGTAGCCAGCCCCAGCCGCCGGCTCATCGCGATCGCGGCCTTCGCCCAATCGATCGAGGCGTCGAGCTTCTCCGCTTCGGCAAGCCGGCGCACGTGGTCCATCTGCACGGACTTGCGCGAGTAGACGTCGCGATGGACTTCGAGGAAGATTCGGCCGTCGTCGAGTAATCCCAGGATCACCGGCTCGTAGATTATCTGCCCGCTCTCGCCGAGGCCGACGGCGTCGAAGAGGGCGCTCGCGTGCTCTGGATGCAGCCGGATGCAGCCGTGGGTGCGAAAGTCGTAGATCGATTGCGGCGCGATCGTGGCGTGGATCCCGACCGCCGGGATGCTCAGTGCGAGGTAACAGTCTCCCAGTGGGTTTTCCGGACCGGGCGGTACGCTTTTCTTCACCACCTTGCCCAAGCGCGCCATTTCGCGCTGAATCGACACCGGCACATGCCAGGTGGGGAATTCTCGCCGCTCGAGCACTTCGAAGGGGCCGCGCGGCGTCGGCCAGTCGGGTTTGCCGACGCTCACCGGATAGGCGCCGGCGACCTTGCCGCGGCGAAAAAAGAACAGCATCCGCTGCGGCACGTTGATCAGGATCCCCTCGCTTAGGGCAAGCGGGATCAGATGGCGATTGTCGATTTGCAGGGTCTGGCCGGCGATCAGGCGCGCGTTGGCGCGCAAGCCGTTGAGCTCGGCGAGCACCGCCGGATCGATACCGTAGTGCGAGCCGATACTGCGCAGCGAATCGCCGCGCGCGACCGTGATCTCGAACCGGCCTCCGGTGAGATAGCGTGCGAGCGGCGGCCGGATCGCCGCCTGCAGCAGCGGTGTAGCCGTGGAGCGCGCCGCGGGCGTCTGAGCCGCGCTCGGCGTTCGGACGCCGACGGGGGAGTCGACCGCGGCCGGCGTCTGTGCAAGCGCCGGTGCGCCCATCGCCAGCAGTGCAAGCGCCGCCGCGGCTTGTGCCCGTCCTGCGAGCCTCGCCGCTCGGCCCCGAGCCCTCCCGCGAAAAACGCGTATTGCTTCGTGCGGGCGCATCCGCCAGGCCCGCTTCGTCAGTGGCTCATCACGGAACCGCCGCCCGCGCCCGAGCGGTGTAGCAGGAAGCACCAGGGTGCGACGAAGACGAGCACTATCGCCATCATCCGGTAGATATCGTTGTAGGCCAGCAGCCAGGCCTGCGCCTGGAGTGATCCGTACAGCATCCCGAGCTGCTGATGCTGGCCGCTGATTATCTGGTTCAGATAGTCGAAGCGCGGCGCGCCGGGCATCGCCAGATGATCACGGCTGATCCGCCAGGCATCGAAGATCGAAAAGTGCTGCACCAGGTAGGTCTGATGGACTTGCTCCTGTGCGGTGAGCATGTTGCTTACGGTCGAAACGCCGAAGGCGGCGGCGGTGGTGATCACCATGTTGAACAGGCTGGACGCGAAGCCCATCCGCGCCGCCGGGATTTCAGTGAGCGACGCCGCGGTCAGAGCCGGAAACACCGAGCCGAGGCCAAAGCCGAAAATCAGGATCGGCACCAGGAGATTCAGCATTCCGACCGACAGGTCCCAGTCGGCCATCCGGAACGCCGCCCATCCCGCGATCAGGAAGCCGCCGACCACGAACGGGCGGGTGTCGACGCCACGGCGCGAAATCTGGCCGATGCTGACCAGGGCGACGATTGCGCCGAGTCCGCGCGGCGCCACCGCCAGTCCCGACATCCACGCGTCGTAGCCCATCAGCTCCTGGGTGAAGAGCGGGTTGAGCAGGTTGATCCCGAAGATCACGAACGATTGCGCGGCGGTGAGCAGCACGCCGAGCACGAACGAGAAATACCTGAACACCCGCAGGTCCAGGATCGGTTCGGCGCAGCGCAGCTCGTGGATCGTCAGCGCCACCGCCGCCAGCGCCGAGCCGGCGGTGAAATAGCGCACCCACGGCGCGGCAAACCAGTCCGAGCGCTGGCCCCGATCGAGCACGATCTGGAGCAGCCCGATCGCGGCGACCAGCAAAGCGATGCCCAGATAGTCGACGCGGCCGCGGCCGCGGCGCTCGCGCAGATGCGCCGGGTCGTGGACGAAGCTGGAAACCATCAGCAAGGTGAGTGCGCCCGCGGGAAGGTTGATGTAGAAATTCCAGCGCCAGCTCCAGTGGGTGGTAATCCAGCCGCCCAGCGTCGGCCCGAGAATTGGACCGACCAGGATGCCGATGCCCCAGGTCGACATCGCCAGCGTATGCTCGGCGGGCGGAAAGGTTTCGAGCAGGATCGCCTGCGACAGCGGCATCATCGCCGCCCCCGCCGCCCCCTGGAGCAGGCGGAAGACCACCATCTGGCCCAGGCTCTGGGCCACGCCGCAAAGCCCAGAGGCGGCGACAAACATCGTGACCGAGAACAGGAAGTAGCGCTTGCGCCCCAGGCGCGCCGCAACCCATCCCGTCATCGGGATCATGACCCCGCTCGCGACCAGGTAGCTGGTGACCACCCAGGTGATTTCGTCCACGCTGGCGGCGAACGAGCCCTGCATGTAAGGGAGCGCGACGTTTACGATCGAGCTGTCGAGCACGGTGAGAAACGCGCCCAGCATCACCGCGCCCGCCACCAGCCACTTGTGCGGGTGGTACTCGTCGGCGCGCGGCGTGTTGCTCAGCGAAGAAGCGACCATCGCGCGCGCGGCCTCAGACCTGGATAAGCTCGATCACGGTGCCGTCAGGATCGGTCAGGCAGACGAAGCCCTCCGGGCCATTGGGCGTGTCGAACACCTGCGGCTCGGAAAGAAACTGCACGCCGCGGGCCTTGAGTTCCTCGTAGTCGGCGAGCAGGCTCCTGGTGCGCAGCGCAATACGGCAGATACCGGCGTGAAACAGATGCGGGTAGGCACGCCCTTCGGTGGGCGGATTCTTCCATTCGATCAGGTCGAGGCGAGTCGCGCGCGGATTGTCGCCCAGGATCATCAGCACCGCGCGCCCACGGCATTCGCTCGCGCCCAGTCCGCGTGCCATTTTCCGATTGCCGCCCTCGCCGAGGTCACGGATCACGCGAAAGCCGAGCGTCTGGTAGAACTCGAGCGAGCGCTCGAAGTCGGTGACGTTGATGTTGACGTGAAAGATCGACCGGATGTTTGGCATCGGCGTATCTCCCGCTGGCGGCGACGCCCGGCGCGCTTGTGATCGCGGACCCAAATCGCACTATACTGCGCTCGAGCATCGGCGCGCCAAGAAAAGCAACCCAAGGCGGCGTCCGGGTTTTCCCACCTCGCTGCAGGTGGGTGAGGTGCTCGCGCCGCGCCTTTGATGAGGAGGGTTCATCAGCGATGCGACTGGTCAGCTTCGAAAGCGAAGAGAAGCGCGAGCGGCTGGGCGCCGCCGCCGACGGCCTGATCGTCGATCTCAACCTGGCCTGCCGCGCGGCGCTCGCGGCGCGCGGCGAGCGGCGCGCCGCCGAGCTTGCCGACGCCGCGCTGCCGCCGGCGATGCTCGCCTTCCTCGCCGCCGGCGAGCGCGCGATGGGCGCGGCGCGCGAGGCGCTCGCGTATGTCGCTGGGATCGGCCGCGCCGCCGCGCTGGAGCGTGGAGTAGCGCGCGCGGCCGAAGGGGTGCGCCTGATGGCGCCGGTGCCGCGCCCGACCAAGCTCATCCTGGTCGGTCTCAACTACCGCGACCACGCCGAGGAGGCCGGGCTCAAAATTCCCGAGGTGCCGACCTTTTTCTCGAAGTACCCGAACTGCGTCGTGGGTCCCGGCGAGGCGATCAGGATTCCGCGGGTCTCATCGATGATCGACTACGAGGGCGAGTACGCCTTCGTCATCGGCCGCGGCGGCCGCGACATCCCGCGAGAGCGTGCGATGGAATATGTCGCCGGCTACACCATCCTCAACGATGTGAGCTGCCGCGATTACCAGATGCGTACCGGGCAGTGGATGATCGGCAAGACCTTCGACACGTTCGCGCCGATGGGGCCGCACCTGGTGACGCGCGACGAAATTCCTGACCCGCACAACCTCGAGCTCGCGCTCTATCTCAACGGCCAGCGCATGCAGCACTCCAATACGCGCAACCTCATCTTCAAAACCGAAAACCTGATCGCGTTTCTCTCGCAGGTCTTCACGCTCGAGCCGGGCGACGTGGTCTCCACCGGCACCCCTTCAGGGGTCGGCTTCGTACGCAAGCCGCCCGTCTTCATGAAGCCGGGTGACCGCGTGCGAATCGAAATCGAGGGCCTCGGCGCGCTGGAAAGCCCGGTCGAGGCCGCGTAGCCGCCGGCTCGGCGCCGCCGTGCCGCGCGGTCTTCTCCGAGCTAACCAGGGAAAGCGCTAGGCTTGCGCGCAGAGGCGGGCGGAGTCCTGGCCGGCAGCCGCTGAAACGATACGCGAGCTGTCAAGCGCCAGCCAGTATACCGAAATGTAGGCGAGCAGCACTGACAATGTGAGCCCTTGGCCAATCCATACCCAGGCCCGAAATGCGCTGTCGGTCGGCATGGCTCCCATTGTGACATACAAGGCGATCGTCAACCCGTAACTAACTATCATCATTCCAATCGCTCGGCCGCTGCACATTCCTTGATTTGCTGCGGCGACGAGTTCGCCGAAGGGGATAAAGAGCAGAACCAGGTAGTGCGTCCAAGCCATCGGTGAAAGCAGGATCGCAGCTACTATCCACACCGAAAACCCAAAGCGATGCGAGGAAAGTGTCGCTTTCGCAGTGAAGGCCAGCAGGGCAAACTCCGCGGCGCCGATTGCCGCGTAGCGAAAGAACTCCAGCCAGTTGCTGAGTTTCATACCGAAACAATACCAAAAGAAGCGAGAGACGAATGTGTGAAGAGTAACCGTCGCCGGGTTTGCACCGAGTCGGGTAGCGTAACCGATGCCTTGAATCCAATTTTCACAGAAACCGGTTCCCAGCACTAGAACAGTTACAAGGGCTATGATCGTAAGGAAGGCCACCTCAGATGCGAATGCGCGCCATCGACCCAGCAGCAACAGATATGCAGATAGCGCCAGTGGATATGCCCGGAGGGCACCCGCCGAGGCGAGCAGGGCGCCGGCGGTCGCGTCATTACCATTCTCCAGGCACAGGAGCATTAACACGAGCAGGATCAAAACCAGCAGTTGCGTCTGAGCCGTCAAGAAATGTTCCGCCAGCGGTGGGTAGAGCAGGATCAGCGCGCCCAACGCAGATGCGCCATGGCCGCTGCGCTGAAGGAGCAGGAACATGGATACACTGAGCGCGATGATACTCAGGGCAAACCAGATCCAATAGGCCACCTGAGGCGGAAAATGCGTCAGCGGTTCAAACGCCAGAAGGAAGGTTGGCGTATAGGGTAGCTGAGCCTGATGTTTGATGTGAAGTTGAAGCCTTTGTGCGAGCGGCTCCAGATTCCCTGTGTAAGGACTGACGCCCGCACGCACCGCAGTGGCCGCAGTGTAATAGAGGCTGAAGTCAATGTCGGTCACTCGGCCGGGCAACAACGTGAAGATCCAAACGAGATGAGCTATTGCGAGAGCCCATAGGAACGCTACGATCGCGGGGTTTGTCAGGGCGGAGGCCAGGCCTCGGAGCGAGATGCCGCGTCGTGCCGCCTCTGGGTTGCCAGGTGGCTGACGCACCAGCGGGTTGCCCGCAGCCTTCCTCATTGCATCCCCTCTTCGCACTTCCTGCAGTCGAGCGCGACGCCGAGGCGGCTGTGGCGGCCGTGCTCGGTGACCACCCACGGACGATTCTGCCAGGGCGGGCGATGGCGCACGTGCTGGGTATGGCCGCATTCGAGGTCGGCCACCCAGTCGCCGTCATCGTCGCGATGGAACCCGACGATCTTCTGCCTCACGCGTCGCCCCGGCTCAGGATCCGTTCAGCGGCCGGTCACTCGCCGACCTTGGCTGCAGTGGGTTCGTCGAAGATCGATTGCTGCGCGGGAACGCTTTCGTCTTCGGCCGCTTGGAGTTCAGCGGGGCTGAACAGGCCGTCGCGTTCGGCGTACGGTTTGAACTTCGCGTAGAGTTCGACGAGCTTGGCCTGGTAGTACTCCACGTTCTCGTCGGGATGCGCGGGGTCGTATTCGCTCGCAAGGCGCGCCGCCGCGGCGACCTTGACCCGCGGCCCGCGGCCGGTGACGTAGTACGATACCTGGTCGCCGCTCAGGTAGGGCCGTTCGGCCTTGAGCGCCAGCTCGTAGGCGGCCGACACGTTACGCCGTTTGCCGCCAATCTTGTCGCGATAGACCTCGGGCGAGTCCTGCAGGGTTTCGGTCTTCATCAGGTCGCGGATTCCCAAGGCGTGGCGCGCCAGGCGCTGATGGTAGTCCTGATGCAGCGCAGGGAGGTCGCCGCCGCGCCCCTCGAGCAGCAGGCGGAACATCGCTTCCATGAAGCGGCGCTGGAATCGTTCCAGTCCGCGCGAGCGCAGGCCCGAGCCGCGAATCGTCATCTCACCGTCCTCTTCGAGCAGCACGTAGTTCTTCATCTTGTAGCTGAACATCGCTGGGTAGCGGCCGTCGACTTCGAGCCGCGCGCCCTCAGGCATCGCGGCGCCGATCCTTCCGATCAACTCCTGCGCCGCAGTCTCGTCATCAACACCTGAGGGCGCCACGAAATAGATGCCGTCGGTGTCCACTTCGATCACCTGGGCGCCGGCGGCCTCGAGCGCCGCGACCGCGGCCTGGATGAGCTCGCGTCCGCGGCGGGTCACGGCGTTGGCCTGGACGAAGTCGTTGAAGTGGCCGAGCGCAAAGCCGAGATAGCCGTAGAACGAGTTAATCAGGATTTTGAACGTCTGCTGAAGGGCTTCGAGGTTGCGCCGCGCGGCGCCGTCGAGCTCGCGCACCGCCGCCTTGGCCTGGACGCGGAAGCTGCGCAGGTCGCCGAGCATCCTGAGGAAGACGCCGAGGCGGTCGCCCGCCGGCGCGTGCCCGTAATGCAGCATCAGCGACGGATAAAGTGAGGTCACGTCGCAGTGGAGCACGCGCCGCGCCACTCCGCATCGGCGGACCTCGGTGTAACCGCCCATCACTTCGCTCGGCGGCTGCGGCAACGGAATCGAATGGCGCCGTGCCAGATACGCGCGCATCATCAGCGCGTCGATCTTGGTCGCGTTCCCGCGCAGGACCACGTTCTGGTAGGAGTAGGGGAAAATCTGCGCCTGCACGAAGTAGCTCGGCGCGAGCAGCTCGGCGAGCGCGGCCGTCTCGCGCACGTCGTCGGCGGCGTAGGCGTACAGCTCCTCGGGCCGGTGGTCGAAATATTCGCTGATCCGGGCGGGATCGATATAGACGCGCTCGGGCGCGGCGATCCGAAAGTGCTGCGCCAGCTCCTTGAGGCCGAAGCCTTCGAGTTCGCGGCTCGCAATATCGTAGTGCTGGGCGAGAATCCAGGTGTCGACGATGCTGCGGCCGGGAATGTCGTAGCGGCGGTAGGCGATCGTGCGCTCGGCAATTTGCAGGCGCGAGGCGCGCGCGCTCATCTCGCCGCCGCCACGCCCCAGCGCGAGGCGCACCCGATGGCGGCGGGCGCGCGCCTCGAGGTATTCGAGGTCAAAGCGGAAAAGGTTGTGACCCTCGATTACGTCGGGGTCGCGCGCGGCGACGATCCGCACTAACTCCTCGAGCATCGCGCGCTCGTCCATCCGGTCGCCGCGCAGCACCTGCTCAAAGCCACTCGAGTCGCGCAGCGCGATCGCGATTATGCGGTCGCCGTCGCGCGCGGCGGAAGGGAACTCGAAGCCCCGGCTGATGTAGGTTTCGATGTCCAGCTGCATCCGGCGCAGGTCGCCGAACTCCATCCCGATGAAGAACGTCGCGCCGGTCAGGATCAGGTACTGCTCCACCGGGTCGGCGAGGATCAGGTAGGGCGCGTCGGGCGCGCCCGGCGACTTTCCGGTGGCCTTGCGCAGATGGCGGCGCGCGGCATCGAGCGCATCGGTGCGTTCGAACGTCGCGAGCCATCGCAGCGCGAAATCGCCGGCGAGGCGCTCGAGCTCGTGCGGCGCGCGCAGCCCCTTGAGCATCGCGGCGTCGGCGAGCAGCGCGAAGAGCTTGATCGGGCGGCGCTCGTGGACCAGCGCGCCGCCGCTGCGGCGGAAAATTTCAAGCGCGCCCGGCGAGGCAACTTCGATGGCTACGATTCCTGGTTCCGCCGGGTCGCCGAAGAGCAGCCGGTTGTCGTAAAACTGCCGGCTTATCTCCTGATAATGGCTCATCGCGGACTTCCGGAAAATTGTGGATCGCGCGCGCCGCCGTCACAATCACCCGTAGAGCGCGCGGCCTCGCGCATCAGCGCCGCTCCGGTCGCTGTGACTGCCGTTTCGGCCCCCGCGGGCGTTCAGATTGCGCCCAACCATCCCAAGCCCACGATAAACATGATGTACGCGATCCCGCCGGCCATCAGGGTAGGCGTGCCGAGTTCGCCGTCGCGCAGGTTGACCCATAGCAGCGCGGCCGAGGCGATTCCGATCGCACCGCCCAACAGCTCCGGCCCTGTCAGCCGCCACGGGGTGAAGGCGAGCCCGAGCGCCACCGGGATACAGCTTTGGAAGACCATCGCACCGGTGATATTGGCCAGCGCCAGGTTGTCTTTGCTTTGGCGAATCCAGACCACCGCGTTGTACTTTTCGGGCAGCTCGGTGGCGAGCGGGCTCAGAATCAGCGAGAGCACGCCGGGGCTCACATTTGCGTGTTCGGAAAGAAAGATGATCTGTTGAACGAACTCGCGCGCGCCAAAAAGAATTGCGACGACCCCGATCACCACTTGCGCCGCGACTGGCGGATTACGCGGATTTAAAGGCTCTCCGCGCAACAGCAGCTCCAGGTACAGCCCGTGCTCGACCTCGCTTCCGGCGTCGCGCGCGATCCGCAGCACCACGGCGGCGTAGCCGACGTAAGCGACGAGGAGCAGCGCGGCGAGGAGGTAGCGCACGTTGAGCCCGAGATGCACCACTCCGACCGCCAACCCGAGCATGAAGACCGGGAGGAAAAAGCCGATGTCGCGCCGGGCGTCGATACGCGGGACACGCAGGGCAATCCGTCGGCGCCGGTCGCGGAAGGCCAGCGCGGCAATTCCCATGACGAACAAAGCAATCGTCGAGAGCATCAGCGGCGCGCCGATAATCGCACCTACCCCGACCTCGCTATGGGCGCCGGGCGCCCCGCCCCCCATCACCAGCGCAACGGCCGGAATCAGCGTTTCCGGCAGGGCGGTGCCGACGGCGGCTAGCAGGCTGCCCACGGCAGCCTCGGACAGGCGCATCCGCTCGCCGGCCCATTCCACGCCATTGGTGAACATTTCGGAGCCGGCAAGGATTACGACGAAGCTCGCGAGCAGAATTACGATATGGGCGGGCAACCGAAGCTTCCTTGCGCGATTTTCCCTTTGGGAGTCTGGGTAACCAGGTCCGAGAGCACGACGTATGAACTTTGCAGGAAGTCGGCAAGGCGGGCAACGTCTGTCCGGACCTTTGCTACAAGCTAGCGCCGGAAAGAGAGGGGGCAGTGCGAAGCGGCGCGCGAGGTGTTACCTTTATAAAGAGTGGGCTGGGAGATGAGTGGCGATAGGCGGTCGGGGAAGTCGCATGGGATAAGTCCCCGTTTTGACATCGATATCGACCGTCCATATAATAAGTTACTTTGCCTGAATCGGTCTCTCCAAATAGCGCCGTTGTGCTAAAGCGGCTTATCGCGCCTGCCCCGGGGCTCCGACTGAGCGTATGGGCACCGATGGACCGGCGGCGGTGGACGCCCCGGACGGACCCGTAAACGAAGATGAAGCAAAAGTACGAAGGTAAGGACCTTCAGAGCCTGGTCGATCTCGGCCGTGAGCAGGGCTACCTGACGTTCGAGCAGGTCAACGACTTTCTGCCCCAGGACGTCGCCTCGCCAACCGATCTGCGTGCGGCCCTGGAGAGCTTCGAGGACATGGATATCAAGGTCCTCGAGGAAGTTCCCGCCGAGAGCGCCGAGGCCGAACTCGAAGCCGAGCCCGAGAAGGAGGCCGACGAAGAGGCGGCCGAGGCGCTGAGCGATTCCTCCGATCCCGTGCGCCTGTACCTCAAGGAGATGGGCAACTTCCAGCTCCTTTCGCGCGAGCAGGAGGTTGAAATCGCCAAGCGCATCGAGGCCGGCGAGCAGGAAGTCGAGGAGGAAGTTCTCAAGTCGCCGGTCACGCTGGACTTTCTGATTGACCTCGGCGAACGGGTAGAGGCTGGCGAGGCCGACCTGCGCGACATCTTCGAGGAGTCCGAAGAGCCCGCCGACAGCGAGGAGGAGCGCGGGCCGGAGGCCAACGAGAAGCTGGTCAAGAAGCTGCACGACGCCACCCGCAAGCTCAAGGACCTGCGCGGCAAGCTTGAAGAGATCGAAGAGGAGCTGCGCGCGCGGCCGGGGCCGCGGCGCAAGCCCAAGCTGGAGCGCCGCTATGCGCGGCTGCGCGAGCGGGTCAAGGCGACCTTGCTCGGGATGGGGCTTTCGCGCCACGTGCAGGACGCCGTGATCGCCGAGATGCGCCATCAGCTCGACCAGTACAATCAAGCCCACCAGATCATCCAGCATTACGAGGAAGCAACCGGCCGCTCGCGCAACCAGCTGCTCAAGGAAGCGGCCGAGGCCGAGGACCGCCGCCACCTGCTCAAGGTCAACGGTACGCGCGAGAACCTGCTCGACATTGCGGCGCGTCTGCGTGAAGCGCATCGCACGATGAAGGCGATCGAACGGCGGGTGAAGGCCAGCGGCGACGAGTTCGCGCACTCGCTGGAGACCATCGCCGCCGGCCAGGACAAGAGTCGACGCGCCAAGAAGGAGCTGACCGAGGCCAACCTGCGCTTGGTGGTCAGCCTCGCCAAGCGTTACACCAACCGCGGTCTCGGTTTCCTCGACCTCATCCAGGAAGGCAATATCGGCCTGATGCGCGCGGTGGACAAGTTCGAGTATCAGCGCGGCTACAAGTTCTCGACCTACGCGACCTGGTGGATCCGGCAGTCGATGTCGCGGGCGATCGCCGACCAGGGCCGCACCATCCGCATTCCCGTCCACATGGTGGAGACGATCAACAAGCTGTTGCGTGTCACCCGGCTGCTGGTGCAGCGGCTCGGCCGCGAGCCCGGCCCCGAGGAGATCGCCGAGCAGATGGAGATGCCGCTGGACAAGGTCCAGAAAGTTCTCAAGATCGTCAAGGAGCCCATCTCGCTCGAAACCCCGATCGGCGACGAAGAGGAAAGCTCGCTCGGCGACTTTGTCGAGGACGAACTGGCGCCGTCGCCGGTGGAGGCGGCGATCCAGGGCAATCTGGGCGAGCAGACGCGCAAGGTGCTGGCGACGCTGACGCCGCGCGAGGAGCAGATCCTGCGCATGCGCTTCGGGATCGGGCAGAAGACCGACTACACGCTGGAGGAAGTCGGCAAGCAGTTCGCGGTGACGCGCGAGCGCATCCGCCAGATCGAGGCCAAAGCGCTGCGCAAGCTGCGCCAGACCGGGCGCTCGCGTAACCTCGAAGGCTTCATGGAGCGCGAATAGCGCCGGTAGCTGCTCCCCGCAGCAACCGCCTCCTGCCGCGCTCAGAGCGGCGGCCCGCCATAGACGGTGAAGGTTATACCGTCGGCGGTTACATTCAGCATGACTTCGCGTCGCTTGAGCAATCGCGCAAGCTCGGGATACAGCGCCAGCGCGGCGCTGTAGTCGCTGCCCGTTACAGCGAAAACCTTTGGCGCGCGTTGAAGCCGCGCCACCGCGCGCTCGAACTCGGCGGGCAGGGTTTCGTAGGGAATAAGATAGGCGCCGAGCGGTGGGGCGAACTCCTCGAACATGATCGCGGCGCATCCCTGGAAGCTCACCACCGCGGTGCCGTCTCCTGCGCTGGCGGCCAGGACTTTCGCCCACGCCGCGCGCTCCGCGTCCGAAGCCCACAGTCCGCCGGTTGGCCGGTCCGGCGCGGTCGAGCGCCAGTCATGGATTGCCATCTCTACGTGCGCGGAATTGCCGACTAACGCCAACAAAGCAAGGAGAGCGGCAATTCGACCCGCCGTCGCACCCGAGAGGCTCGTCGCCCCCGCACCCATCACCAGGATATAAGAGTAGTACTCCCACGAACTTGCTCCGCCGAAAAACTCGGTGATGAATGCCAAGTGGAGCAGCGCGCAGGTGAAAACGAATTCGTCGGCGGGGCTGGGCGTGCGGCCGCCAAGCATAGCCCCTCCGAGGCGCCAGCCGGCGCCGACCCCCGCTAGCAGCAGCCAGACGGATGCCGCTATCCAGAAGCCGGAGATTGTCAGGAGGTAGAAATCTATTCCCCCTCCCGGGTGATACCAGAGGCCGCGGCCGCCGCTGAGGACCGAGCCGTAGCCGAAAAACCTGTAGATCGCGCGGCCCGAGGTAGGAAACAGCGTCCCGATGAGCGACGGGACGCCATAAACTGCCGCGAGAAGCGCCCCCAGGATGGCGCCGGTCGCCGCGGCGGGCGCGAGCGCAGCCAGCATCTCGCGCCAACGGATTCGGGTGCTTGCTGCGCTGTCGCCGCGCGATGCCTCCCTCGCGATTAGGAGCAGCATGATAAAGCCGTATACGTAGCCCATGCTCGGCTTGACCAGGCAGGCGGCGGTCGCCAGCGCCAGCGCGCGCGGTCGGCGGCCGGCCGCATGTTCGGCCAGAGCGTTGCAGAGCACCGATGCCTCCAGCGCGTAAATGAAAGACTGGTAAGACGGCAGAATCGCAAACGGGAGTGCGGTGACGACCAGAGTCACGCCCACGACGCCCAGGCGCATCGCGCTCACGAACCGCGCCATCCCCCATCCAGCGGCAAGCCCGCACGCAAGCATCGCCAGCTCGTCCGCTCGGGGGCTGAGTCCGAAGAGGTAGAACCAGCCTTGGCCAACGAGGATTGCCAGCAAGCCGTAGGGATAGCCGAAATCGACGGCGGGGCGGCTGCCGTGTGCGGCGAGATAACAGACGGTAAGAAAGCTGCCGCGGTCGCCGAAAGCGTAGGCGTTGAAATTGAGGTCGAGCGGCAGGCGGATTATCGCGAACAGCGCTATCACCGCGCTGAACAGCAACCAAAGCTTAAGAACGCTGCGGCGCCGGGGCGCCGCGGCCCACAGCGCTTCGACGAACAGCGGCTGGCCGCCCGCCGCGATCTCGCCGCCCGTCACTATCCCCTACCTCGGTCCGCGCTAGCCGATTGCCTTGGCCGCGCGCAGACGCGCCAGTTCGTCAGCGCTGAAACCCGCCGCTGCAAGGACCTCGGCGGTATGCTCGCCGAGCAGCGGCGGACGGCCGACCCGCCCAGGCGTCGCCGATAGCTTCACGCCGAGTCCGGTAGTTTTGATTTCCCCGTGCACCGGATGGGCCAGGCGGAGCAGCATCTCGCGCGCCGCGGTCTGCGGATGGTTGAACATCTCCTCGATCGTCAGGATCGGGCCGGCTGGGATGCCGCTGAGGTTGAACAGCTCGATCCAGTGATCAGCCGGATAGGCCGCCAGCGCATGGTTGATCTCGGCGGTCAGCGCCGCGCGGTTTTTGATTCGATGGCCCAGCGAGTCGAAGCGCGGGTCGCTGACAAGCTCGGGCCGGCCGATTACCTCGGCCAGCATGCGCCACATCGCATCGTTGCCGCAGGCGATATTGAACGGACGATCGGCCGCCACATGGACGCCGTGCGGAGCGGAGAGCGGATGGTGATTGCCGGCGGGGCTGGGCGTACGCCCGGTGTCGAAATAGATTCCCGCTGACCAGGTCAGCACGCTGACAATCGCTTCGAGCAGCGAAGTCTCGACGCGCTGGCCGCGGCCGCTGCGAGCGCGCGCGTGGAGCGCGAGCAGGATGCCCTGGGCGGCGAAAATCCCACCGAGCAGGTCGCAGATCGCGATCCCGACCCGCAGCGGGCCGCTTTCCTCCGTTCCGGTCACGCTCATCAGCCCGGAGAACCCCTGTGCAATCTGGTCGAAACCCGGGAAATCGCGCATCGGGCCGCTCGCGCCGAAGCCCGAGACCGAGCAGGTGATGATGCGCGGGTTGCGCGCCGCTAGTGCGTCGTGTCCCAAGCCCATCGCCTCCATCACGCCGGGCCGGAAGTTGTCAATCACGACGTCGGCATGATCGACGAGGCGGAGCACAACGTCCCGACCAGCAGGATGCCTGACATCAATCTGGACGCTCTTCTTCGAGCGGTTGGTGCTCATGAAGAAGTAGCTGTCCCTGCCGCTGTAACCGCCCATCTCGGCGCGCGCGCCAATCACCGGCTCGATCTTGAGGACTTCGGCGCCGAAATCGCCGAGAATTTGCGTGCAGAACGGTCCCGCCAGGTAGCGGGTCAGATCGATCACCGTGATTCCGGCAAGCGGGGCGGTTGCCTCAGGCATTGTTGACCCACCTCATCTCGGACGTGCGGCACTCAATTCCAGCACGACCATATAGGAGGCCAGGCGCGGGCGAAAAGGGGACCGTTTGGAAGCCTCCCGATTGGCGACGCCTGGCACGGCAGGTGCTTATCGATCTGGCTGTGGGCCGCGATACTTCCGGCGGGTGCACGCGCAAGAACTCAAGCTTATCCGAGGACGAAACCGCCTTAAGCAAAAGGCGTCTTAGTGTATAAGTAAGAGGACGGTTTCAAGCCGTCCGCGCCCGTCGGATAGGCCTCCGGATTAATAATGACTTTTCCCCTATCCAAGACCGCCCGCAGGCTCGTGATGGTCGTTGTGCTGGGCCTGGTCGCCGCAGCCTTCTACCTGCTGCGCCGCGACGGCGGCGAAACCCGCTACGTGACCGCAGCAGCGACGCGCGGTCCGGTGGTCCGCAGCGTGAGCGCGACCGGCACCGTCAACCCGGTCATCACGGTCCAGGTCGGCAGCTACGTGTCCGGGCCGATCCAGGCATTGTACGCGGACTTCAATTCGCCGGTTAAGGCGGGCCAGCTGATTGCCAAGATCGACCCGCGCCCGTTCCAGGTGAAGGTTGATGAGGCGCGCGCGGCGGTCGCCAACGCCCAGGCACAGCTTAAGAAGGACGAGGCCGACCTCGCCTACAAGAAGCTGAGCTGGGAGCGCAACGAGCGGCTGGCACGGGAAAACGTCGTCTCGCAGGACATCGCGGACAACGCCCGCAGCGTTTATCAGCAGGCCGTGGCGCAGGTGGCGCTGGACAAGGCCAACATCCAGAACCAGCAGGCGCTTTTGCAGGAGGCCGAGGTCAACCTCAACTACACCAACATCATCTCGCCGGTTGACGGCACGGTGGTCTCGCGCAACGTCGACGTTGGCCAAACCGTCGCCGCCAGTTTCCAGACCCCGACCCTGTTCCTGATCGCCAAGGATCTGACCCGGATGCAGGTCGATACCAACGTCAGCGAATCCGACATCGGTGGCGTCCTTCAGGGCGCGACCGCCAGTTTCAAGGTTGATGCCTTCCCCGACCGCACCTTCGCCGGCACCGTGGGCCAAGTGCGCCAGGCGCCGATCACGGTACAGAACGTCGTCACTTACGACGTGGTGGTCAACGTGCCCAACCCCGAGTTGCTGCTCAAGCCCGGAATGACGGCCAACGTGACGATCGTTATCGCCAAACGGGATAATGTGCTGCGTGTGCCGGTCGAGGCGCTGCGCTTTTCTCCACGTGGCGCCGAGCGAACCGCGACCGGCGCGTCCGGTCTCGCGCTCGTCGACCGCGGCGCTACCAACCGCGAGGATGCGGCCGGCGCCGGCCATGAGCCGGCGGGCGGCGCTGCGGTCGGCTCGGCCGAGCCAGTCGGCAACGCTGCACGCGTATGGAAGTTCGACGGCGGACGGCTGATCCCAGTCGCGATCCGCACCGGGCTCGACGACGGGGTCAACGTCGAGGTGCTGGGCGGCGACCTGCGTGAACGCGATAGCGTGGTGGTTGACGAGACCGGCCCCAGCGTGCGGCCGAAGACCACCACGCTGCGCTTTCCGCATTAGGCTTGCCAAGCCGCGATGTCGAAGGTCATCGAAGTCGCCGGCGTCACCAAGACCTACCGGGTGGGTGAGGTCGAGGTGCGTGCGCTGCGCGGGGTGGACCTCTCGATCGAGGCGGGCGAGTTCGTCGCCATCATGGGCGCGTCGGGCTCGGGCAAGACCACCCTGATGAATATCCTGGGATGCCTCGATCGGCCCGACAGCGGCCGCTACCTGCTGGAAGGCGTGGACGTGGCGGCGCTCGGCGACGAGGAGCTGGCCGCCGTACGCGGCCGGCGGATCGGTTTCGTTTTCCAGAATTTCAACCTGCTCGCGCGCGCCAGCGCGCTGGAGAATATCGAGCTGCCGCTGTTCTATTCGCGATGGAGCGCCGAAAGCGAAAGGCGCGCCCGCGAGCTGCTCACGACTCTGGGTCTGGCCGGTCGCGAGAGCAACCATCCCAATCAGCTCTCTGGCGGCCAGCAGCAGCGCGTCGCGATCGCGCGCGCGTTGATCAATCGGCCCGCGATCCTGCTCGCCGACGAACCGACCGGCAACCTCGACTCGGCCACCTCGGTCGAGATCATGGAGTTGATCCGCCGGCTCAACCACGAACAGCGGATCACCGTGATCGTTGTCACCCACGATCCCGATATTGCGGCCTACACCGACCGCGTCGTCACTTTCCGCGACGGCCATATCGTCTCCGACGAGCGCCGCACGGCGCCAGCATCGGGCGCAGCGCCGGCGACCACAGCGCCCGCCGGCGCTTCACGCAGCGCCGAATTCGCGTCCGGCGGCGCGCGCGGCGAGGCGTGGTCATTCGCCGCGATGGCGCTGGCGGCGGCGGCGCGGGCGCTGCGGCGCAACAAGATGCGCGCGGCGCTGACGATGTTGGGGATCTTTATCGGGGTGGCGGCGGTAATTGCGATGGTCGCAATCGGCGATGGCGCGCGTTACGCGGTGCAGCAGCAGATCCAAAGCCTCGGCACCAACATGCTGGTGGTGCTGCCCGGTGCGACCACTTCCAACGGCGTGCGTGCCGGGCTTGGCAGCACTTCGACCCTGACAGTGGCCGACGCGCGCGCGATCCGCAAACAGATACAAGCGGTTTCCGCGGTCAGTTACGCGGATCGTCAGGTCGCGCAGGTCGTATACGCCGATCAGAACTGGAGCACCAGCATCAACGGCGTTACTCCGTCCTACCTCACGATCCGCGACTGGCCGGTGGTCCGCGGGCGCGGCTTTACGGTCGAGGAGACCCATACCGCGGCGCCGGTATGTCTGCTCGGCCAGACGGTCGCCAACAATCTCTTCGGCCAAGGCGTTGACCCGATCGGGGCGACGATCCGAATCAAAGGCTTTCCGCTGCGTGTGATCGGCGTGCTCGGCGTCAAAGGCCAGTCGAACTGGGGCCAGGACCAGGACGACGTGGTGCTGATGCCCTTCGATACCGCCGAACGTAAGGTGCTCGGCGCCTCGCAGGTCAGCGCAACCATACCCGCGACCACGACCGGCGCGAGTAACCCGGTGCTCAACCCGTATGTCGGAGTGCCAACTACCAACGCCAACAGCACGGTCTACCAGTCGGCCACCACCATCATCAGCCCCTTCGGCAGCCCGCCCAAGATCTCCGGCATCGTCAACATGATCTACCTTAAAGCTGACAACGCTCAGGACGTGGCCGCCGCGCAGGCCCAGGTTACCCAGCTGCTCCATCGCCGGCACAATATCCCGCCCGGCCAGGACGACGATTTCACCGTGCGCAGCCTGAGCGAGATCGCGCAGGCCTCCGAGAGCGCAAGCCGTGTGATGACGCTGCTGCTGGCCGCGGTGGCGTCGATCTCGCTCATCGTCGGCGGTATCGGGATCATGAACATCATGCTGGTCTCGGTCACCGAGCGCACGCGCGAGATCGGGATCCGGATGGCGGTTGGGGCGCGCCGCGTGCATATCCTGCTCCAGTTCCTGGTGGAGGCGGTGCTGCTGAGCGTGCTCGGCGGCGGGGCGGGCGCGCTGTTGGGCATCGCGGTCTCGGAGCTTATCTCGGCGCTCGCCGGATGGCCGACGCTGGTGTCGCCGGCGGCAGTCGTCGGCGGGTTCGTTTTCTCGGCCGCGGTCGGCGTCTTCTTCGGTTACTATCCGGCGCGGCAGGCCTCGATGCTGCGTCCGATTGAGGCGCTGCGCTACGAATGACATAGCCGCGGCGCGGGTGTTACGATGCGCTATCTCGGCGCGCGGAGGACACGGCTGTGCCAGTGATGCGCATCGGACACGTTTCGGTCCGGGTGACCGACCTCGAAAAAGCCCGCGACCACTACGCCAACGTCGTCGGCCTCTACGAAACCCATCGCGACGCTGACGGCACGACCTGCTACAAGGCGTGGGACGAATGGGATCGCTACAGCCTGATCCTTACGCTTGGCGAGAAACCCGGCGTGAACTATATCGCCTACAAGGTCGAGCGCGACTGCGACCTCGACGCGATCGGTGAGAAGGCGTCAGGGGCGGGCGCCGCGGTCGAGCTGCTGCGCGCCGGCGCAATCCCCTTCGTCGGCCGCGCGCTGCGCATCGCGCTGCCCTCCAGCCACAAGCTGGTGCTGTTCGCCGAAAAAGAGGCGGTCGGCAAAAACGTCGGCACGCTCAATCCCGACCCGTGGCCGGACGATCTGAAGGGCGCGGGCGCGATGCATCTGGACCACTGCCTGCTGGTTGCGGAGATCGAGCCGGCGCAGGGGATCAATCGGGTCGCCGACACCTGCCGCTTCTTCATCGAGGTTCTGGGGTTCCAGCTCACCGAGCAGGTGATGGTGGGGCCAGGCAATTCGATCCAAGCGGGCGCGTTTCTCTCGTGCTCGAGCAAGCCGCACGACATCGCGATAATCGGCGGTCCGCGCCCGGGCTTCCATCACTTTGCCTATTACCTGGATAGCTGGAACGACGTGCTGCGCGCGGCCGACGTGATGTCCAAGCACAGGGTCAAGATCGACGTCGGCCCGACCCGTCACGGAATCACCCGCGGGGCGACCATCTACTTCTTCGATCCGGCGGGCAACCGCAACGAGACCTTCGCCGGACTGGGCTATTTTGTTACCCGGGACATGCCGACGATCACCTGGACCGAGGACCATCTGGGGCCGGCGATCTTCTACCACGGCCGCGCGGTCAATCCCGCCTTCACCGAGGTTTACACCGACGCCACGTGAGCGAGGGAGTTCATTCCTTCATGTCCAGGAGTTTTGTCCCGGCGGGGGGGCGGAGGACGGTCGAGAGCTTCCTACTGACATCCTGTTCCGCGTCGTCCTCATCTTCGCTTCCATCGATTAGTCAGTCGCTGGCTCCGTCGCCAACTCGTTTATGGCAGCCTCACCTGGAGCGAGAAGATCAGGGCTTAGCTTCAGCACCTTGTTGAATTCGTGGAGCACAAGCACGCTTAGGAACGGCAGTTCCGAGGTGTGATCGATCGGTCCGACGCTCGCGATTCCCATCGCGAGGAAGTTGTTGTTGTCGATCAAATCTTCCTTGTAGGGGCCGTGCGGCTTCTTGCGGACGAAGTAGGAGTAGGCGACGTCGGAATTTACCCGAGTCACCACCGAATCCTGCGCCAGGGATACCAGCGTGACGGGGAATCTCGGCACGAAGTGATAAGTATCGGCGGCAACAATCTGGGCGTACAGCGGATTCGTCGGGTCGCGATTCATCAGCGCCTGTGCGTAGGTATCAGTCATCAGCGGCGTCACCGCATTGTTGCTGGTGCTCCATCCGGTCTGGGTTGCCAGCGCGTACGCGAGCGTAAGCACCACCGAGTCATACGGCGTGGGGTTCTGAGGCGCTGTGAAATAGAGTCCGTCGAGATTGTCGCCCGCGCCGCATTCGCTCGTCCCTGACGGGCAGTTATAAAACTTGTCGGCCAGGATTTCCGTCGGCACCACCCCGGAGTAACTTCCGAAGCTGAGCACCAGGTACGCGCTCAGATAAGGCTTGCTCAATGCCGAGACGGTCGGATTCAGGGAGAACCACGGATTGTTTGTGCTCGAGATATTGTCGAACAGGTAAGGCAAGCCGGTGCCCGACAGATCGAAGAACCCCGACATCGGCGCGGCCTTGCGCAGCTTGACGTTTAGGACCGACTCATAGCGCGGATTGGCCTGCATCAGATGCGCCGCCCGCAGTGCATATGCACCGCCTTCGGAATAGCCCGTGATCAGGAGCGGCAGCCGCCGCTTGATTTTGTACGCCGATCTGAGGTAAGCGCGCGCCGCCTTAAGCATCGCCATTCCGCTCTGCGCGTTCTCGCGCGGATAAATCACGTATGGATGCACGTGCGCGAGGTCATCGCCAAGCCCGATGTAGTCGGGCATCACCACTATGTATCCCTGCGAGGCCCATACCGCTGCCATCAGGATACTGTCGGTGTATCCGGCGATGGTATCAGTCGGCGTGAAAGTCGAAGGGACGTTGCTGCGCTGGACGGTTGTGCCGTGAAAATAAAGAATGATTCCCTTCAGGCGGCGGTGTGCGATTTCCGGGATTTCGATCCCGCCTGAAACCGTAACCGGACTGCCATCAACGTTGATCGCGCCGTAGTCGATTTTGACCGCGTCGATCGCTTCAATTCCAAGTGGATTGTTACCGATCGGATTCGCATTCAGGTTGAAGTTCCCGAATTCGGGAACATCGAGATTGGCGATGTTGGCTGCGCACTCCTGACTGGTTAACTGATTGCAGATGAGTTGAGCGTAAAAGCTGTCCAATCCGACCGAGCCGGGCGTCGTCGCCGTCGGGTAAGACGTAACAGGCTGAATGCTGATGAGGTCGCCTTCGCCATGGGTACGGTCGAACGGGAAAGGATAGCTCGCGTAGGACTTTCCCCCGCACGCCGTAATCAGAACCGCAACCAGTGCTATCGTGGAAAGAACCGCTCGACTAGGCGCCCACCGATCACATCCGGATCCGAATTCCACCCTGGTTCCCCCCGCGTATGCTTCATTCTTTACTCAATTATCCCAAACGGTTCGTTTTCGAGGCCAAAGCAGATTTTCATAAACATCTGCGGATTGGCAAGCGCAAAGAATCATCCCGGTTTTGGCTCTGAGCAAGGTTGCATGGGGCGGAATAATCAGCGCGCGAAGTGCTCCTCCGCCAGCGGTAACAACGGCCCCCCAAACGACCGCAAGCCGTCCGCCACTCCGCACCGCGCTGGCTCTATTTCTTTTCCTGGATGCCGCCGCCGAGATCGGGCTTGTCCGCGAGCTCCGAGGCCGGGCGATACTGCGCGCTCGGCTTGACCGGCGGGTTGCGCGAGGGGTCGATGTGCGGCAGACGAGAGCCGCGCCTGGCGGCGGCGTCGATCAGCGCCCGATCGGGACGCCACGGCTCGTCCTCGGCGTTGCGCACGAAGGTGCCGCGGAAGTCGTAGCGCATCCAGTATACCACGCGCATCGCAGCGCCTGCCGGGTCGTCCTTCAGATGCGTGTACAGCCATCGTTCGTTGAAGCGCACGCCGTTTTCCTCCTGCGTGCGCGGCTCGTCGAGGCTGCCGTCAGTGCGATCGGGCGTGCCGAGAAGCGCGACGATCGCATTGCGCGCCGGCGCCCGGTCGCGCTGCGGGCGGTCTTCGCTCATACCTCGAAGCTCTCCGGGAAGGGGCATCGATGCTCGGCGATGTGCGCTTCGAAATCGGGGCGGAACTGGTTAAGGAAGGCGCGCGCCGCCCACGACGCGCCGTCCGCGAGCGCGCAAATGCATTTGCCGTCCATAAACGCGCAGCAGTCGGCGAGCGTCTGGAGGTCCTGCGGCTCGCCCTCGCCGCGCTCGATCCGGCGCAGCATCCTGTAGGTCCACCCGGTGCCCTCGCGGCACTGGGTGCACTGCCCGCAGGATTCATGCTCGAAAAACCGCGCGACCACCAGCGCCGCACGCACCATGCACGTGCGTTCGTCCATCACGATCACGCCGCCGGTGCCGATGAGCGTGCCGGCGGCGCGCAGCGATTCGTGATCCATCGCGACATCGATCTGGTCGCCGCGCAGCACCGGCATCGAGACGCCGCCGGGGATCACCGCCTTTATTGGGCGCCCGCCAGGTACGCCGCCAGCGTAATTGTAGATCAGGTCGCGCAGTCGCACGCCCAGGCGCAATTCGAAAACGCCCGGGCGGTTGACGTGCCCGCTCACCCCGAACAGGGTGTGGCCGGCGGCGTTCTTGACGCCCTCGTCGAGAAACCATTGCGCGCCGCGCATCACGATCGTGGGCACGTGCGCGAGCGTCTCGACGTTATCGACCGTGGTCGGCTGGCCCCACAGCCCGGCGGTCGCAGGGAACGGCGGGCGCTTGCGCGGCTGCCCCTTCTTGCCCTCCATCGACTCGAGCATCCCGCTTTCCTCGCCGCAGATATACGCGCCGGCGCCTTGCTGGATCGTGATGTCGAAGCGGCGGTTGAAGCCGAGCGCGCGCTCGCCAACGATGCCGGCCCGGTAGAGCTCGCGGATTGCCGCGCTCATCCGCTCGAAGGGCTCGACGTACTCGCCGCGGATATAGATGAAGGCGGCGTCGGCCTCGATCGCCATCGCGGCGATCATGATCCCCTCCAGGGGCAGGAACGGGTTGCGCTCCATTAGCTGGCGGTCCTTGAAGGTGCCGGGCTCGCTCTCGTCGGCGTTGACCGCGAGATAACGCGGGCGTCCGTCACGCGGCGGCATGAACGACCACTTGAGCCCGGTGACGAAGCCGGCCCCGCCGCGCCCGCGCAGGTTGGCCTCGCGCACCAGCGCGACCAGGTCCTTGGGCGCCATCTCGCTCGCCTTGCGGACCGCCTGGAACCCGCCGTGCGCGCGGTACTCATCGAGCGTCAGCCAGCACTCGTCGGCGCGCGGCAGCAGGTAGCCGACGACGCCGTCGCCGACGCGCGAGATGATCGGCGCGCCCCGGCGCGCGGCGCGCGCCGCCTCGGGCGAGGCGAGCAGCGAGGCCGTGTACTCGGGCGTGACGTTTTCCAGGTACGGATTGCGGTTGACCTGGATCACCGGCGCGGTCGCGCACGAGCCGAGGCATTCGACCTCGACGATTGCGAAGCGGCCGTCGGCGGCCGCCGTGCCCGACTTGATTCCGAGCCGGCGCTCGAGCTCGCGCACGACGCCGCGCGCGCCGCGCAGGCAGCAGGGCAGGTTGGTGCAGACCTGGAAGACCGCCTGGGCGCGCGGCAGGTTGTAGAGCGAATAGAACGAGGCGACTTCAGCGACCTCGTTGGCGCGCATCGCAAAGATCGCCGCCAGCTCGGCGAAGACGCGGCCGTCGAGCCCGCCCAGCTCATCGCGCGCCAGATGGAGCGCCGCGAGCAGCGCGCCGCGCGGATTGGGAAAGCGCGCGATCTCCGCGCGGATCTTCGTTTGCGTTTCGCAAGACAGACCCATTGCACTTCGCGGCCGCCGCTCAGCGGTCGCACTCGCCGCCGATCATGTTGATCAGGTCGAAGGTCGGCACCACGTCGGCCAACATCCCACCCGTGATCATTTTCTCCAGCGCCGACATGTTGGAAAAGCTCGGCGAGCGGCAGCGGCATTTGTACGGCTTGCCGGTGCCGTCGCTCACGATGTAAAAGCCCAGCTCGCCGTTGGCGCCCTCGACCGCGTGATAGACCTCGCCCGGCGGCACGATCCCGCCCTCTGTGACCAGCTTGAACTGGTCGATCAGCTCCTCCATTCGGTTGAACACGCGCCCTTTGCGCGGCCATCGCATCCGCGGGTCGTCGCAGTTGACCGGGCCGTCGGGAATCTTCTCCAGGCACTGCATGATCATCCGGCGGCTCTGGCGCAGCTCCTCCAGCCGCACCAGGTAGCGATCGAAGTTGTCGCTGTGCTGGCCGACCGGAACATCGAAGTCCAAATCTCCGTACACCAGGTACGGATGGACGCGGCGAACGTCGTAGGGCACACCGCCCGCGCGCAGCAGCGGGCCGGTGACACCATGCGCAACCAGCTCGGCTGGCGCCATGTAGCCGGTGCCCTCGACGCGCTCGCGGAAGACCGGATTCTCCGTCAGCAGCTTGTCGGCGTCCTCGAGCAGCCGAAGCGAGCGGTCGAGCCGCTCGGTCGCGAAGCTCGTGAAGCCCGCGGGCAGGTCGGCAAGCACGCCACCGATACGGATGTAGTTGGTGGTGACGCGTGCGCCGCACAGCGCGTCCAGCAGGTCCATCATCAGCTCGCGCGCCTCGAGTAGGTAGAGAAAAGGCGTCATCGCGGCGAGCTCCAGCCCCATCGCGCCCAGGCACAGGTAATGGTCGCTCATGCGCGAGATCTCGCCCGCGATCACGCGGATGAAGTCGCAGCGCGGCGGCGTTCGCAGATCCAACAGCTTCTCCACGGCCATGCAGTAACCGATGTTGTTCAGGATGGGCGAGCTGTAGTTGAGGCGGTCGGTGTAGGGGATGTTCTGGTAGTAGTAGCCGCTCTCGCACTCCTTCTCGAAGCCGCGATGGAGAAAGCCGACCTGGATGTCGGCGCGCGCCACGCGCTCGCCGTCGAGGTCGAGCACCATCTTGACCGTGCCGTGGGTCGCGGGATGCGACGGCCCGAACTGCAGCCGCATCGGCGGCGTGTGCAGGTCGGACTGGGCCGGCGGTGCGGCAGGCGCTTCAGTGCGGGCGGCGCGGTTGGTTGGCTCCTGGTCCGGCATAGGGCTGAATCGGCTGCTCGTCGTGCTTGGCGTAATCCTTGCGCAACGGATGGCCGACGAACTCGTCGTAGAGGTAGATGCGGCGCAGGTCGGGATGGCCGCTGAAGCGGATGCCGTAAAGGTCGAAGGTTTCGCGCTCCAGCCAATTGGCGCCGGGCCACAGTTCGCTCAGCGTCGCGATCGTCGGGTCGTCGTCGGGCACCCGGCATTTGACGCGGATACGATGGAGATGGCGGGTGGAGACGAAGTGATAGACCACGGCGAAGCGCGGCTCGCCGCCGCGTGCAGGGAGGTTGACGCGGTGGCGCCATTCGCCGCGCCGGCGAATCAGGTTTTGCCTGCGGTCCCAGACCTCGGGCGCGTTGCGGAAATCGTCGGGCTGACCGAAGTAGTCGATCGCGGTGATGTCGAGCAGCATGTCGAAGGCGAGTTCGGGCGAGTCGCGCAGCATCCGCGCGGCCGCGACGATGTTCGCGCGGGCGACGTGGATGCGCTCGTCGCCGCGAAAGCTGCGATGCTCGACGACCAGCGCTCCGAGCCGCGCGATCACCGCCCGGAGCAGCGCGGAGGGCTCGGGGAGCGCCTGCGCCTTGGCGGGTTTCTCTTCAGGGGCGGTCATATTGGTTGCGCAGAAAATCCAGCCGTGTCCTGAGCTGCGCCTCCGGCACCAGCAGATCGGCTTTGTGCCAAAGCGAGCCGCGTCGCGAGTAGCTGGCGATCTCGACCTGCCGGCTCATCACGATCGCCTCCTCCGGACAGGCCTCCTCGCACAGGCCGCAGAACATGCATCGCGACATGTCGATATCGAACACCTCGGGGTAGCGTTCGACCTCATCGGCGGTCTCGGCGGGGTAAATCGTGATGCAGGTGGTCGGGCAGGCCCATTCGCACAGCCCGCATGCCACGCAGCGCTCCTTGCCGTTTTCCATCTGCACCAGCACCGGCATCCCGCGCATCGCGGGCGGCTGGACGAAGCGCTGCTCGGGAAAATGAATCGTGAAGTCCTGGCGGCCGCGCATGAAGCCGAACAGGTTGCGCATCAGGTGGAGCGAGGCCACCCACAGTCCGACCAGCACTGCCCATAGCGAGCGCGGGCTGACGAGCGCGGGCGCCGGCCGTGCGACTGTTACAACTCGTACCGCCATCAGCTATCCATCAGCACGCGCCGGTCGCGCGCGCCTCGACGAGCGGGCACTGCGCGTGGCTGCACGCTCGTCGAGCCTGCCGCCTGCTATGCGGCGGCGCGTTTTACGCGGGCGAAGGGCGCGCGCTAGTCGCAGCCTGTTCGCCCGTGGCCTGGCCCGCCTTGGCCGGCAGCCATCCGCCGCGCACCGCCAGCATCGCAGGAATAAACAGTATCATGCCCGCCGCCGCGACCCACATCCATGAGGCCCATCCGTAATGGCCCGTGACATAAGCAAGGATTGGGCCGGAGATAGCGATCCAGCCGCGGTAAATCAGCTGAAAGAACGACCATCCACTCGCCTGGAGCGCCGGCGAAATATCCTCGAGCAGCTCGGAGTACTGTGCGCACCAAGGGATGAAGGCAAAAGCCACCAGACCGCCGAGCACAAACATCACTGCGGCCAACTCGAAGTGCTGCAGCGGGTTCGAGAACGTTCCAATCCACCAGACCAGCACCGCAAGCGATGCGACGGTGCCGATCAACACAAGCGGCTTGCGAATTCTCAGCCAGTCCGAGAGCAATCCGGCGGGCACAAGCATGAAAAGATTGAGCAGCCAGAAATACGAGGCCATCTTGGCTGCTTCCGCGGGACTATAGTGGAAGGCGCGCGTGAACATCACCGGGAAAAAAGTCTGACTCGTGATCGGCAGGGTGAGGAACCCTACGCATCCGACCACCAGCACCCACACCTCCCAGCGGCTGAGCAATTCCCTGAAGGCGGCGCCACCGCTCGCCGGAACCTCCATCGTCTCCTTGCGAATGTGCTCGGTGGACGATGCCGCAGCTGTCGACTCGCTCTCGACAATGGTAAGTCGAAGGTTGGGATGCAAATCCTTAAGCCATAGCAGCACGGGAATATACATCAGGATCGCAAGAATCCCCATTATCCAGATCTGCGACTGCCACGTGCCAAAGATCGGTAACGTCAAACCGCTTATGAAATTCCACAGAAAAATGCAGCCGACCGCGCCAACCGTGAGTAGACCAAAGGCGGCGCCGCGGCTGACCCGCGGCGACATGTCGCGTGTCAGGCCTCCCAGCGCGCCCCACATCAGGCCTGCGACCAGGTTCATCGCCCCGCGGATTATCACGAAGGTCCAGAGATTGACCATCACGAGGTTGAGGAAGGTGAGCACGATGATCACGGCCAGGCAGACGTCGATGACGATGATGCGGCCGTGGCGATCGGCGAGCGGCCCGCCGATCATCGCCGACGCGCCCGAGAGCAGCACCGCAAAAAGCAGGAACAGGCTGAAGTCTTCAAGCGAAAAGTGCAGTGTTGGAATCCACAGCGGCAGCAGTGGCGCAAACTGGAATTCATAGAACGAGACGATTGTGGCCAGCACCGTGAGCAGCAGCATGCCCCAGCGATGCGCGCCGACCGGATAGGTCTCCAGGGTGCGATGGGTTGCGATGTAGCCCTTGAGACCACCCTGCTGTGCAACTGGTGCGGTCGCCATAGTGTCCCCTTGCCTGCCTGTTAGAGCCGCCATGCCTGCGCACGGCGCGCCGGTTTCCCATTCGCCGACCGTCAGCGTGCGTGCGCCATCACCGCGCCCCGCGCCGCTGCGCTCGTTTGCCCAAGAGTGCGTCAATTGATCCTCCAACGGCAAGCAATTTCGTTATCGTCGGGCGCTTCTTCGGCAGCGCTGCGCATCGCGCGTCGCCGCATCCCAACGTCAGGACTACTCCGCGACACCGCGGAGCATGGCGCCCGAGGCGCCTAACATTTCCAGCGAAAGTCCGGCGAAGACCGGATGCGAGCCGGCGATGAACTTCCAAACCGCCTCCGGCTTGAAGCGCGGGCGCTGCTCACCGTCGAACGCGCCGAGCAGGTGGGTGAATATGTCGCCGTCCGTCAGCCACCCCGGCGGCGTATCGATCGCCTTGAAGATTCGCTGCACGCGCCCGGCATGATTTGTGAACGATCCGTCCTTCTCGGCGAAGGTCGTCGTGGGAAACACCACGGTCGAGCGCGTCAGGCGCGGATCGACCCGCAGGCCGTGCACGATCAGCACTTCGAGCGGCGCAAGCAGCGCGTCGAGCTGCGCCGGCGCGAGCGTGTCGAGCAGGTCGCCGGAGCAGAGATAGAGGCCCTTAAGCCGGCCGCTCTCGGCGGCCCCCGTCAGCTCTCCCATCCCGTCGTCGGCGCCGTTGACCAGCCCCATCTCGCGCACGCCGCGCGCGTTGGGCGCCTTCTCGGCCTTGAGCAGCAAGCCGTCGGCCTTGCCGCGCCGCACCGCCATCGCGACCGTGCCCGCGCCGAACGTGCGCACCAGTTCGCCGAAGCGGAAATTTTCCTCGTTGGTCAGATGCGGCGAGGCAACTGCGCCCAGCGCGTCCGCGCCGTGGCGCGCCTTGAGCGCGGCGAGCGCGTCGGCCGCGCATTTGAGCGCGTCGTCCCATGACACCGGGACGAGCGCGCCGGCGCGCGCGATCATCGGCGCGCGCAGCCGTCCGCCGTCGTTGACGAAGCGATAGTCGAGCCGTCCCCAGTCGCACATCCAGGTGTCGTTGACGGCGTCGTTGCGCCGCGGGAGCAGCCGCCAGATACGGTTGCGGTACTCGCCGATCATGATGTTGCAGCCGTTGGCGCAGCCGGGGCATACGCTGGCGGTTTCCTGGAGGAACCAGACGCGGATCCGGTGATGGAAGTCCTTGCTCTCGAGCGCGCCGACCGGGCAGATGTCGGCGGTGCAGATCGAGTAGTCATTGTCGAGTCGGCGGTCGTAGATGTCGAGCACGGAGCGGTCGCCGAGATTGAAGATCGCAAGCTCGCCGGTCTTGCTGACTTCGCGGCAGAAGCGCACGCATCGGCGGCACAGAATGCAGCGTTCCTGGTCGAGGAGCATCCGCTCGCCGATGTCGATGCGCTTTTCGTGCTTGCGCCGCGGTTCCAACGTGCGCGCAAACCGGCTTCCGAAGCGCATCGAGTAGTTTTGCAACCAGCACTCGCCGGCCTTGTCGCAGATCGGGCAGTCCAGCGGATGGTTGAGCAGGAGCATCTCAAGTACGCCGCGGCGCGCCAGCGCAACTTCGGGGTCTTCGGTCTGCACGACCATCCCGTCGCGCACCTGGGTGTTGCACGAGATCTGGAGCTTCGGCATGCCCTCGATCTTGACCTGGCACAGCCGGCAGCTGCCGTCGATGCTCAGCTTGGGGTGGTAACAGTAATGCGGGATGTCGAGCCCCGCATCGAGCATCGCCTGCAGCAGCGGCGTGCCTTCGGGCGCTTCGATCGCGCCTCCATCAACCGTCACGCGCGCCAACTTCGGCGCGCTAGTCGAGCTTGCGCCCGCTGCCATGGAGCTTCTCCCACAGATGGGGCCGGCGGTCGTTCTGGACGCGGTATTGCAGCTTGATCAGCGCGTCGAGCACGGCCTCAGGCCGCGGCGGGCATCCGGGAATATAGATGTCCACCGGGATGACGCGGTCGATTCCCTGGAGCACGGCGTAGTTGTCGTAGGGCCCGCCCGAGCTGGTGCAGGCGCCGAACGACGCTACCCATTTCGGTTCCGCCATCTGCTCCCATACCCGGCGCAGCACCGGCGCCAGGCGCTGCGTGATGGTGCCGACGACGAACAACAGGTCGGCTTGGCGCGGAGTGAAGCGCGGCAGCGCGGCGCCGAAGCGGTCGATGTCATAACGCGGTCCGGCGACCGAAAAATACTCCATCCCGCAGCACGCGGTGACGAACGGATAGGCGAAGAACGAGTACTTGCGTGCCCATTGGATCGCGTCGTGCAGGCGGGTGAGCGCGAACACGTCGGGAAAGGCCGCGCTCTCGTCAGTCAGCGAATGGCGCGCGACGGCGCCGCGCACCATGAAGGCGGAAAATCTGCGCGAGCGTCCAGCCATCGCGGAACTTTCCCGTGTCCGCCGCGCGCGTTCCCCGGCCGGGCGCGCGGCCGTGCCACAAGGATCAATCCTCTCGCGATCCGCCGCCGGGGGCAAGGGCGACCATGCTTGGCACACGGGACGCTCCCGGCATCGGCTCCCGCAGCGCAAGCGGCGCGAAGGTCTCGGCGGTGATGATCGCGAGCGTGCGCCGCCATCGTTCCGATTAGCGCGCAATAGACCCTGCGCGGGAAATCCTGGCCGTGCCAGGCCGGATGCTCGCAAAGTTTGAGGATGTGCGCCCGCACCGCACTGCAGACACGCACGCATCGGCTTGCTTCATGCGCGGCGCTGTTAAATCTTTGATTGAGCTGGGACCTGCCTGCCTTGCCTTCAGGAGTCGCAGAGGTGGATCATCATCGGATCGTTGCCAGGCTGCTCGGTGCGTTGCTCTTGTTGGGAGCCGGATTCGCGGCCGGCATTGCGACCGTCCGCTTCGGTGCGAACCCGGCCAATGCCGGCGACCACGCAGGCGCGACTATCACGGCGGGCCACGACGCGCCCGACATGGGCGGGGGCGCGGCGGCGCGCCGCACGCCGGTAGTGCTCGCGGTCGACAAAGCGGCACCGGCGGTGGTGAACATCTCAACCGAGCGGACAGTCGAGGTCCAGCCGTTCATTTTTGAGGACCCGTTCTTTCAGCAATTCTTCGGCCAGTTCATGGATCCTCGCGCCTTCGAGCCGCGAAAGGCAAAGCAGACCTCGCTCGGCTCGGGTCTGATCGTCTCGCCGGATGGGCTGGTTCTCACCAATCGTCATGTGATCCTGCGGCTGGCGCAGATCCGAGTGCAGCTCGCCGACGGGCGTACCTTCGACGGTCAGTTGGTCTCGCTCTCGAAGAACTACGATCTGGCGCTGATTCGAGTGAAAACGGAGCAGCCGTTGCCCGCCGCGGTGATGGGCAAGTCGAATACCCTGATGATCGGCGAAACCGCGATCGCGATCGGCAACCCCTTCGGGCTCTCGCACACGGTAACTGTGGGTGTGGTCAGCGCGTTGCATCGGGCGATCCGTGAAGCCGGCTACGGCGATCTCATCCAGACTGACGCCGCGATCAACCCGGGCAACTCGGGCGGCCCGCTGCTGAATGTGGTGGGCCAGGCGATCGGCATCAATACCGCGATCTACGCCCAGGGACAGGGGATCGGCTTCGCCATTCCGATCGATCGCGCGCGGGAGTTCATCAAGGAGTACGAGGAATCGCTCCATGCACGGGCCGGTGAAATCCTCGGCACCGATCGATTCGGGCGCGGCTTGACGGCTGGCTAGCGGATGATAATAATTATCATCCGGTAGGCGGAGCCAAACCGGTGGGCGGCGCAGCGGCCGCATCGCGCGTGCTGCGCCGGCTTCGGGCGGACGCTCCGGGGCGCCGCCGGCGCACCTGTCGCAGCGGCGAAACACACGCATAACGGGAGAAACGAAACGATGAAGAGCCTGAAGGGAACCAAGACCCACGCCAATCTCAAAGAAGCCTTTGCGGGCGAGAGCCAAGCCAACCGTCGCTACCTGTACTTCGCCAAGATCGCCGACGTCGAGGGCCAGCCGGAAGTCGCCGGACTGTTCCGCGACACCGCCGAGGGCGAAACTGGCCACGCGCACGGCCATCTCGACTATCTCAAGCAGGTCGGCGATCCGGTGACCGATCAACCGATCGGCGACACCCTGCTCAACCTCAAGTCCGCAGTACACGGCGAAACTTACGAGTACACCAACATGTACCCGGGAATGGCGAAGGTCGCGCGCGAGGAAGGTTTCGGCGAAATCGCCGACTGGTTCGAGACCTTGGCCAAGGCCGAGAAGTCGCACGCCGGGCGCTTCCAAAAGGCGGCCGACACCCTCTAAGAGGCGGACTTGCGCAATTACGGCCCGCCGGCGCTATGCGCGTTCGGCGGGCCGCCGCTTCCTTGGCGGCCGGTGCGCCGATACCGGCCGCAAGTTAGTAGTGCGCCCACAGGGCTTCAGCCTGTTAAGCAAACTATGAGCGGGTTTCGATGAGTCGTATCCAGGCGCGGCCAACCGACGGGCTCTCCTACAATCCCAACGAACCCAGGTACTGGGAGCCCGACAAGCTTGCCGGCGAACTCGAGCGCGTCTTCGACATCTGCCACGGATGCCGGCTGTGCTTCAATCTGTGCCCGTCGTTTCCGGCGCTGTTTGAGGCCATCGATCGGCAGAGCGGCGGCGACGTGCGTGCGCTGAGCGAGGCGGAGCGCAATCGCGTCGTCGATCTGTGTTACGGCTGCAAGTTGTGCGAGGTGCGCTGCCCCTACACGCCGCGCGACGGGCACGAGTTCCAGCTCGATTTCCCGCGCCTGATGCTGCGCGCGCGGGCGGTCAGGGGACGCGCCCACGGGCTCGCTCTGCGGGAGAAGATGCTCGGCAATCCTGACCGCCTGGGCAAGCTGGGCAGCACGTTTCCGGCGCTTGCCAACTGGGCCTGCCGTAATCCGGTGCAGCGTGCATTGATGGAGAAGCTGCTCGGGCTGGCGCGCGGCAAGCGGCTCCCCGACTTCGCCGACGAAACCCTCGAGGCGTGGCTCAGGCGCACCGGGATTCCCGCCGCGCCGGCCGAGCCGGCCGCCAAGGTCGTGCTCTTCCATACCTGCTTCGTCAACTACTACAACCCCGCGCCCGGGCGCGCCGCGGTTGCCGTGCTGGCGCGCAACCGATGCACCATCGCGTCGCCCGCGCAGAATTGCTGCGGGATGCCGGCGCTCGACGGCGGCGACATCGCCTTTGCGCAGAAGCTCGCGCGCGCCAACGTCGCGGCGATGCTGCCGCTGGTGCGCCAAGGCTACAGGATCGCCGCGATCAATCCGACCTGCTCGCTCATGATGCGCCGGGAATATCCGGAGCTGCTCGACAATGCCGAGGCGCGCGAAATTGCCGCCGCCGTCGCTGACACGAACGAATTGCTTTATGCACTCAGGCGCGAGGGTAAGTTCGACCGCCAGTTCCAGACCACGCCGGGTAAGGTCGCCTACCACGTGCCGTGCCATCTCAAAGCGCAAAACATCGGCTTCCGCTCGCGCGACTTGATGCGCTCGATTCCGGGCGCGGAGGTCGTCACGGTGGACGCCTGCACCGCGCACGACGGCACATGGGCGATGAAGAAGGAATTTTTCGAGCTCTCGATGAAGTGGGGCGAGAGGGCGTTTTCAGGGATGCGGCAGGCCGAGGCGCAGGTGATGGCGACCGACTGCCCGCTGGCCGCGATTCAGATCGAGCAGGCGATCGGCACCCGCCCGCTCCATCCGCTGGAGATCCTGGAGCGCGCCTACCGGAGCGACGGTTTCGCCCAGGCGGTAGCGCCGCCGGCGCCGGTAGCCGCCGAGGAGTGATCGTGTGAAGCCGATAAGCGCGCATGAAGTTCTGCCGGTCACGGTCTACGACCGCGTGCGCCGCATCCTGCGCCCGTTGTGCATCGCGGAAAAGGATCGTCGCCGGCTGGCCGTCGGCGAACATCTGACCCTGCTGTTCGAGAACGAGCGGACTGTCTGGTACCAGATCCACGAAATCCTGCGAGCCGAGCGGATCTTCGAGGACGCCGCGGTCAACCACGAGATTGCTACCTACAACGAGCTGATGCCCAAGCCGGGCGAGCTGGCGGCGACCTTGCTTATCGAGTACGCCGACGCGGTCGAACGGGACGCGGCGCTGACTGCGTTGGTCGGCCTCGAGCGCCACTTTTGGATTGTGATTGACGGGCAGCGTGTCGGCGCCCGCTTCGATTTGCGCCAGATGTCACCGGACCAAATAAGCTCGGTGCAGTTCATCGCCTTTCCGGTCGGCGGCGTGGCCGACGCGGACCGTTTCGGCGCGCTCGCCGCCGCGGGCAGGGTCGCAATCGAGGTGGACCATCCTCACCTTGCCGCGCGAGCCAAGATCGATGGGGCGCTGGCCACGGCGCTGGCGGCCGAGTTGCGTGGCGAGTAGCGGGGGATTTCGCCGCCGTTCAGGCGGCGGCGAGGCTGGCCGCAAAACCGCTCATCCGGGCTGCTCTATCCGGTCGCTTCAGTCCAAATTGGCTGAATAAAGCCGAGATTTCCCCGATATTACAGGCCTCCTCAAAAAGGGGGGAAGGCTTCAGGCGTCTTACGCGGCGCCGGCTTCTATTGCCTCATATGCCTTCTCCAGATAAAGTAATTTATGTTTAAAGAGTCTAAAGATGGCATATCCGATTCAATACCCGCCTGGACGCTTGCCAGTCAAGGCAAAAATATGAGCATTATGGGTGCTCCTTGCACAAATTGTCCGCATATTGAGTGTGCGGAACCAGATTGAAGAGCAGAAATGCTGACAGGCGCGTTCGGCACATCGAATCGCCCGCTGACGGTAGAGAATTTCCAGAGCGTTAGCTGATGTTTCCGACCACCGCCGCCAAGGTCCTGATCTGCGCAGCCGCGTCGTTCGGCTTGGCCGCTGCCTTGACTCCCTTGGCGAAGCTGGTTGCGCGGCGGTTGGCCGTCGTTGCCGAACCGAGCGAGGAATCGGGTCATCCAGAAGCTACGCCCGTTCTGGGCGGCGTCGCCATCGTTAGCGCTGTGATTGCGACATTGGCGATGACGGGGGCGCTACCGCCATGGATGGCGGCCGGGATGCTGGTGTTGCTGACGGTGGGCGTCGTCGATGACAAAATGGCGCTGACGCCCTCGCGCAAGCTGGCGCTGGAGTTGGTCGTTGTCGCCGGATTTCTGGCCTTTGGCCCTCCGCCGCCCGAGGTCACGCGCTGGCCGCTGTTGAACCTGTTGGGCGCCGGCTTCTTCATGACGGCGGTGATCAACGCCTTTAACCTGATCGACGGCCTTGACGGTTTGGCCGCCGGGGTGGGAATTGCGGCGGCGGGAGCGATCGGGGTGGCTGCATGGTGGTCGCAAGACACCGGTCTGGTCTGCGCGACGGCGGCCGCCGCGGGCGCCTTCGCCGCCTTCCTGCTCTTCAATTTCCATCCCGCGTCTATCTTCATGGGCGATTCGGGCGCGCTGCCGATGGGTTTTCTGCTCGGCGCGATGGCGCTGGAGGGTTCGGCGCTCCAAGCCAACTCGCATCTGTCCAAGGCGGTTTTCCCATTGCTGGTGATGCTGGTGCCGCTGTTCGACACCAGCATCGTGACGGTGTCGCGCGCCGCTACTGGCAATCCGATCTCACGCCGCGGCCTTGACCATTCGCACCACCGGCTGCTGATGCTCGGGCTGACGGTGCGCCGCGCGGTGCTGGTGAGTTGGGGCTTGGCCGTGGCCGGCGCGCTGTGCGCGGCGGCGGTCACGCTGCTGAACCATGCCTATCTGCTGAGCGCGCTGCCGTGGGTGAGCGCGGTTATTGCCGTGATCGGTCTGTTCATGGTCGATCTCACGTTCGACGGGCGCGCCCCGGCGGTGGCGTACAGCTATCTGCAAGGCGGCGCGCGCTACCTGCTGAGCCTGGCCTACAAGCGGCGGCTGGCCGAGGGCGTGCTCGATTTGGCGCTGATTCCGGCCGCTTACTTCGGCGCTTCGCTGCTGCGGCGCGACTTTTTGATCAATGATGCGCTGGTCGGGTCGATGATCCGGAGCACGCCGTTGCTGCTGGTGGCGACCTACGGCGCCTTTGGATTGACCGGAGTTTATCGCGGGATCTGGCGTTACGCCGGTCTCGCCGACATCATCCGCTTCGCTAACGGCGCGCTGCTCGCCGGTATCCTGCTCGGATTGGCGACGCTGTTCGTGCCGATGGAGATTTCGGGCTCGATAATCGTCCTCTACGTCATCCTGCTGTTCAACCTGTTGGTGTTCACCCGGCTGTCGTTCCAGGCGCTGCGGCGGGCGATCGCGCTGTTGGCGATGCCGACCGAGCGCGTGTTGATTGTCGGAGCCGGGCGGACAGGCGAGGCGGCAGTACGCTACATCTTCTCCGGCAGCGACCGCTGCACCCGCCTGGTTGGCTTCGTCGATGACGACGCCTTCAAGGAGGGCAAGCTGGTCCACGGCCATTGCGTGCTGGGTCCCATCGACGAGCTGGAGCGGATCTATGCGGCCACCGGGTTCCATCGCATCCTGATCGCCACCGACGATGTCGGCGAAGAGCGGCTGGCAACCGTAGCGGAGTTCGCCAACGCCCGCCATCTGCCGATCGAGCGCTTTTCAATTGGGGTCAGCCAGTTCGTCGCCGCCAGCAACGCTAGCGGTGCTTCGGCCCGCCGCATGCCGGCGGCAGTCGCCCCTTCGGCGCCCGCGATCTAGCGCCACTGATGGCTTTTCCCACGAGCTGTTCGGCGCCTGCGGGCCGGCGCTGGTCTGGACCCCGCCCTTCTGGCATGGTGATCGAGGGCATGGAGCCGACCACGCAGGACGTGCGCCCGGCGGGGGCGCCGCTAACGTCTGAAGGGGGGTCGTGCGACGGCTATGAACCGGGCGCGTAAGCCGGTCAGGGTAGTGCCGAAGGGATGGGGCCGCGAAGTATGGATCGTCAACGGCGAGCTTTACTGCGGCAAGATTCTCGAGATTCGCAAGGGCAAGCGCTGTTCGCTGCACTTCCATAAGCTCAAGACGGAGTCGTTCTACCTGCGCGCCGGGCGCCTGCTGGTGCGAGTCAAGGAGTCGCCCGCTTCCGCAGTCATCGAGGAATTCGAGTTGCAGGCGGGCGAGTGCATGGACGTTCCGCGCGGGCTGGTCCATCAGATGGAAGCGTTGGAGGACGCCGAGCTGTACGAGTTCTCCACCCAGCACTTCGACAGCGACTCGCACCGCCTGGTCCCGGGAGACTAGGCCGGCGCCGGCGGCGGAAACCACGGACGCGGACCACATAGCATGGCAAAAGTCGCGCTGATTACCGGGGTGACCGGGCAGGACGGTTCCTACCTGGCCGAATTACTCATCAAGAAGGGCTATGAAGTCCATGGGATGGTGCGGCGGACTTCGAGCTTCGCTACCGGCCGCATCGACCATTTGCGCCGCGGCTTCGGGCCGCTGGCGGCGGGGCCGCTGGAGCTGCACTACGGCGACCTCGGCGACGGCACCGGGATTCGCGCGATCGTCGAGCAGGTGCGCCCCGACGAGGTTTACAATCTCGCCGCACAGTCGCACGTGCGGATTTCCTTCGACCAGCCCGAGTACACCGCCGACGTCGTCGGCCTGGGTGCGCTGCGCCTGCTTGAGGCGATACGCGACCACAACAAGCGCCACGGCCGCGCGGTGCGCTATTACCAGGCGGGCTCTTCCGAGATGTTCGGGCGGGTGGCCGAGGTGCCGCAGCGCGAGACCACCCCGTTCCATCCGCGCAGCCCTTACGCCTGCGCCAAGGTTTATGCCCACTGGCAGACGATCAATTACCGCGAGGCCTACGGCCTGTTCGCTGCCAACGGGATCCTGTTCAACCACGAATCGCCGCGCCGCGGCGAGAACTTCGTCACCCGCAAGATCACCCGCAGCGCCACCCGCATCAAGCTCGGCCTGCAGGACAAGCTCGCGCTGGGCAACCTCGACGCGCGCCGCGACTGGGGCTTTGCCGGCGACTACGTCGAGGCGATGTGGATGATGCTCCAGCAGGAGCGTCCTGACGACTACGTGATCGCCACCGGCGAAACCCACTCGGTGCAGGAGTTCCTCGAGCGCGTCTTCGACCGCCTCAAGCTCGACTGGCGCAAGTACGTCGAGACCGATCCGCGCTACCTGCGGCCGGCCGAAGTCGATCTTCTTCAGGGCGACGCGGCGAAGGCGCGACGAATCCTGGGATGGCGCCCACGGGTGAACTTCGGTCAGCTGGTCGAGATGATGGTGGACGCCGACCTCGAAGTGGCCCAGCGCGAGCTGCGCGCTCGCGGCCAGTAGCCCGCCTTTCTTCTCTTCACGTCGGCTTTGAGCGGCCGCTCGCGTGTCAGGTGCGGGAAGCGCGCACTCAGGCGACCCCGTAGCAGCGGGCGGCGCTGTTCAGTGAGTGAGCGCACCGATCTCTCGGGCCGCGCCACGGTCGAGCGATTGCTTACAGAACATTGAGTCCGTGTGCACCGGTTTCGCAAATCGGTAGCAGGAACCGACTTATCTCGGCTATAGCGCGCTTTGAGTTAACGTGGCGCTTCGGCTAATCTATAGTGTCTAACTTCGGTCGCTCCCATGCGTCAACGCATTGAGAGGTTCTCCTTGTGACTCGCGCAAAGAGCGAAGTTGAAACCGGCGATACAGATGCCAGAATTAGGCGCGCTGGCTCCCTGAACTCGGCCAAAACCGACTCCGTCGCTCCCATCAGCCAGGACTTCCTTCTTGGGAACACCATGATCGGGTTGGAACGCATTCGCGCTCGCCTACTCGATCTCACAAATCGGAACAAGCTGCTGAATTTTCGGCACACCTTGAGATCTAGCCTGTCGATCGTCGGTGTTCCTCCAGACGCTCTTTTCGACGCGCTGCTCGACGGCACTCCAATCTCATTCAAATCCGTCCCCGAGCCAAAGGGCGCTCCGCCGAAACCGAAGGTCGTAGACCACGCGAAGCAGCTGGGGCTTCCGGTCTCTGTAGACCTGCCTGAACGCTCGATGCTGCCCGTCGTTCCGGGACAGCGGGTCAGGCGAGTTCAGACCCTCCACTACCCTGAGGAGCTTGAAGCAATTCTCCGACGCATATCTTTTGCTGCCAGAACGGCAATCGAGGAGTCCGGAACGAAGTTGCTGCATCTTATCTTCGGATTTCTGGAATGGTACGAGAGCGATAACTCCAATCAATCTCGTCTGGCACCGTTGCTACTGGTTCCCGTCACTATCGAGAGGGCAAAGGCAGCTCAAGCCTCGGCTAGCTTCGCGTTCGAGATCACTTATTCCTTTTCAGATCAGATCGAGGAAAATCTTTCTCTACGCGAGAAACTGAAACGCGAATTCGGATTCGATATGCCTACACTCTTGGATGGGGATAGTCCGGAGAGTTACTTTCGCAAGTTTCAGGGTATACTGGCTGCGAAACCGCAATGGCGACTGCGCCGACGGGTTACTCTTGGCTTGGTTTCATTCGCGAAACTCCTAATGTTCAGAGATCTCGATCCGAAGACGTGGCCCAAGGAAACAGATCTCCTTGAACACCCGCGCATAAGGGACTTCTTCGAGGGAACCAAGGGAAGTGATGCGTCATTCGCGGAGGAATATGACATCGATGCGCTGGAGGATCAGGGCAAGGCTCCCGCGCTGATACATGATGCCGACAGCTCTCAGCATAGTGCGTTGGTCGATGCCATTGATGGAAAAAATCTCGTCATCGAAGGGCCACCTGGCACAGGCAAGTCACAGACCATAACTAATTTGATCGCGTCCACTCTTGCTCAGGGCAAAACGGTCTTGTTTGTGTCGGAGAAGCTCGCCGCACTCGAAGTTGTGCGTCGTCGGCTCGATCAGGCCGGTCTCGGAATCTTCTGTCTGGAACTTCACAGCCACAAAACCGACAAGCGAAAACTGCTGGATGAACTAGAGGAACGCCTCGCCGCAAAGAAGTGTTTCGCTGAGCCGAAGAATTTATCGGAAAAGAGAAAGTTGCTTCTGGACGCTAAGAGGCAGCTTCTGACATACGCCAGACTGATCAACGCGCCCTTTAGCGCGCTCGGCTGTACTGGCTTTGATGTCATATGGCGTCGTGAAAGCTGTCGTCAGGCGCTTAGGTTTGATCCCACGCTGGTTGAAAGCATTAAGCTCGAGCGAGACAGCAGCACTCGCTTATCTAAATTCGACTCCGATCGCGCTCTTCTCGAAGTGTACGGACGGCAGCTACGCGAACTGAACCGAAGGTTCCCGGACCTCCAGAAGCATCCTTGGCGACATATCGCGAACGCCGACCTTAGTTATTCGGGTGAGCAGCAGCTCTGTGCCAGGCTGGCTGAAATCCACTCTCGCTCTAAGTTTCTAATAGAAGCGACGGGGCGCCTGACACGGACCACCGGTATCTCTCTCAACGGCTCGTTAGAGGCGATCACCCGCTTGGTCGAAAAGTGCGAACGACTTCCGGACGTGCAGGCCGGTCCTACGAGAGCCATACTAAGTGTCATACGGAGTGCGAAGGACGAGGCGCAGGTGCGTTCTTTCGTCGACGACGTGATCGAATGGAGAAAACGTTACGCAGCGCTACGCGAGCGGCTGCCAGCGATTCAAGAGCAGCGTGACCCCAAAGTGTTTGAACCACTCCGGCTCGCTTGCTCGCAAGCGATTCAATTCAGGCTGGGACACCTGGATGGATTGGCACTCGCTACTCTAGCTGACGCAGCCGAGGCCGTTCATAGAGCGATGAGATCGACTGGTGTACTCCATCGCGAGTTGTTGGCTCGCTGGCTCCTGGTTTGCGAACGTTCCGGCGCGCTGTCTCGGCTGGTCGGCTTCAGTTATAGAAAGGCCAAACGCGCCTTCAGAAGACACTTCATCTTGCCACCGCGAGCGAGCGGTAAGGTAATAACCGACACGTGCAGAAAAGCGCTTGATGTTTTAAACGCTGTGAGCGAAGAGCGTAAGTTGCCGTACCAAGGTCCCCTTTCGTACGACGAAGTGGGAACCCTTATGGAAACGGTGCACAATATTACGGCAGCGTTCAACCGGTTCAATGTGAGTTCCGGGCGGAACAGTGTTGATGTTCTGGCCGCAATTGACGCATTTAGCTTACACTGCCAAACAGCCGCCGCCCTTGCTGAGCACCCTGCTCGACGGTTGATTGGGAAGCAATTTCAAGGCCCAGACACTGACCTAGCGATAGTGTCAGGAGCGCTGAATGCAATTGAGGCGATCAAACGTCAAGAGATACCTGAAGCCCTCAGATCATGGCTTCTCGCTTCTGACACTGACACCCGTCTTTTGTCGCTCGGAGAGGAATTGGCAACGCTTCGGGGGCAGGTTCGCGCCCTCGATGATGCTCTCACGGCATTCGCGAAATTGGGACAGCTAAATCCCAGAGCTTGGTGGGGGCCCGAGCCCTTGACGCTCGCAGGGCTCGAACGAACGGCGGAGGCTGCCCTAAGGAATACCGATAGCTTGTCAGAGTGGATACAGTGTCAGCGGAGCCGAAAAGAACTGCAGGCGGCCGGGCTCAGTGCGATAAGCGACCTGGCTGAGTCAAAGGTTATCGGCATCGAAGATATGATTCCTGCGTATGAATATATCTTTTACAACACTCTGGCGCGTCAGTTGACGAGGGGCTATCCGGAACTCCTGCAATTCTCGGGCCTTCGACAGAACGCCGTTCGAGAGCGCTTTGTTCAACTCGACAAAGAGCTAATCGAGCTGAACAGACAAGCGGTCGCGTTGCTTGCTAGCCGGCGCCTTGTTCCACCGGGTATCCAATCCGGACCTGTTGGGCAGCGGACGGAATTGTCACTCATAAAGCAGGAAATCGGCAAAACCAGGCGGCACATCCCGATACGACAACTCGTTCAGCGAGCGGGTCGCGCCCTTCAAGCGTTGAAGCCGTGCTTCATGATGGGGCCGCTCTCCGTCGCGCAGTACATAACACCGGGCCATCTTAAGTTCGACTTGGTTGTTATGGACGAGGCTTCGCAATTGAAACCCGAGGATGCAATGGGGGCCATTGCGCGCGGCAGCCAGCTAATCGTTGTTGGGGATCCCAAGCAGTTGCCACCTTCCACGTTCTTCGAGAGGCAATTCGACCCGGATCCGGACGAAGAACCATCGGCGGAGAAGTCCGTCGTGGAGGAGCACGAAAGCGTCCTCGATGTTGCCGCAACGCTCTATCAGCCGATGCGCCAGCTTCGGTGGCATTACCGTTCGCGCCATGACAGCCTGATTGCTTTTTCTAACGCTGAATTTTACCGTAACCGACTTCTGGTCTTTCCTTCCCCGATGTCCAAAACGGCGCACACTGGCATTCAGTTCAGGTACATAGCAGATGGTGTCTATGAGGCTGGGCAGGCAAAGTTCAATCGACAGGAAGCCGAACGGGTCGTGAATGCGGTTCTTAATCACCTTCGGAGTTGCCCCGAATTGTCGCTTGGCGTCGTCGCTTTAAATCACCAGCAGCGCGAACTTATTGATGACCTTTTGACGGAGCGAACGCGACACGACGAAATGGCCCGACTCTTCTTTGAACGGCAAAAGGAAACGGCCGAGCCGTTCTTTGTCAAGAATCTGGAGAACGTCCAAGGAGACGAGCGGGATGTTATCTTCATATCCGTGACCTATGGGCGTGACAAGCATGGAAATTTGTTCCAGAGGTTTGGCCCGATCAACCTTGCGCAAGGCCCGCGGCGCTTGAATGTCCTCTTCACACGAGCAAAACATCGGGTCGTGGTTTTCTCTTCGATAGACCCTGACGAACTTCGGACGGATAGTTCGAGCCCACCTGGGGTTGCGATCTTGAAGGCCTACCTCCGCTATGCCAAGACGGGACAGCTTGAAGCCGAGAAGTTGTCGGAGGTGCGACAACCGCAGAGCGATTTTGAGATCGCCGTAGCCAACGCGCTGAAGCGGCAGGGCTTTGAGTGCGAATCGCAAGTGGGGGTGGCGGGGTTTTTCATCGATATTGCGGTGAGACATCCGCAACAACCGGGCTCCTTCATTCTTGGCATAGAATGTGACGGAGCAAGCTACCACTCCGCGAAGTCGACCCGCGACCGCGATCGGCTTAGGCAGATGATCCTTGAGAATTTGGGTTGGGCCATTCACCGGATCTGGTCTACTGACTGGTTCACGAACAGTAGGCGCGAGATTGAGAAGGTCACTGACCTTATCCGTCAGCTTTCCATGCGGCCGCGCTTTGCCAACGCATCGACCGCCCTGCCGGCGAGAGCAGAAGATGACCGCGGTCAAGTACGCTGATCACGGCTCTGTCCGTAGAGGGCGCAGCTCGGGAATTTTCCGAGGCGACGGTGCCCTGTTGGCAGCTAGTCAGCTACTTTCGCACGTGTCCGAGCGAGCTGGTGGCGTTTTCTTGCAGGTTCCGCCACTGAGCTGAGCTAACGCCTGAAGTCGGCGAATATCCGGGCAGGTTGCCCGGGGATTTCCCGCACCCACCGACATCAGCGCGGCGGGTCGGCTCGCTCTGCCTCGACGCTTCGCGCTGGTGTTCGCACGGCGCGAGTTGCCACCAATGGACATGATTAACTGCACGGTCTTGCACGCCCGCCCAAGCGCCAGCCTCAGTTGCTCAAGGGACTAGCTCCCTTGCTCAATTCGGGTCCTGCTGACCGATGAAGGTGAAATTGTCGAGCCAGGATGGCCTCACAAATTCACACTCTCCTTTGTCTGCGCCTTCGTTGACGGCGAATCCGCGAGGCCCACCGATCCGGCATAGATGCAGGGCCCACAACAATTACGACGCGAGCCTAGCGTCTTCGTTTAACATGCTGGGGCGAAGCCCAGTGGCTGCGCGCGTCATCTTCGATCTGGTCGAAATGATGGTGGACGCCGACCTCGAAGTGGCCCAGCGCGAGCTGCGCGCTCGCGGCCAGTAGCCCGCCTTTCTTCTTGTCACGTCGGCTTTGAGCGGCCGCTCGCGTGTCAGGTGCGGGAAGCGCGCACTCAGGCGACCCCGTAGCAGCGCGCGGCGTTGTCGCCCATCACCTTGCGGCGCGACGCCTCGGGCAGCGCCGCGCAGTGCTCGCGCAGCTCCTCGACCGCGCCCGGAAAGGTGCAGTCGTAGTGCGGATAGTCCGAGGCCCACATCAGGTAGTCATCTGCACCCAATTCGGCAGCGGTCCCAAGTGCTATATCGTCCGGCTCGCACGAGCAGAAGCACTGGCGGTTAAAATATTCGCTCGGTTTGAGCCTCGCCTTCGGCACCATGAAGCCGATCTTTTCGTAAAACTCATCGAGCCGGGCGAGCCAGTACGTAACCCACATTCCGCCGGCCTCCAGGAACGCCACGCGCAGGCGCGGATGGCGCTCGAGCACGCCGCCGCAGATCAGATCCATGCACGCCATCTGCTGCTCCAGCGGATGCGAGATGATCATGCGCTGGAAGAAATCGCGGTAGCGCTCGAAGCCGGCGGTCGGCATGTCGCCGCCGACGGCGCCGTGCAGCGCGATCGTGCAGTCGAGCTCCTCGGCCTCGCTCCAGAAGCGGTCGTAAGCCGGGTCGCTCAGCAGGCGCTCGCCGTACGGATTGGGCCGCACGGCGACCGCGCGCACGCCGTGCTCGCGGACCACCCGGCGCATCTCGGCCGCCGCCGCCGCGACGTCGAACAGCGGCACGGGCGCGATGCTGTAGAGCCGGTCACGGTAGGGCCGGCAGAAGTCAGCCATCCAGTTGTTGTAGGCGCGACAGGCCGCAATCGACAGCTCGATATCGCGCAGCGCGACGTAGCCCAGGCCCAGCGAGGGGAAGAGAAACGAGACGTCGATCCCTTCGGCGTCCATGTCCTTGATGCGGGCGTGGGGGTCGTAGCTGCCCGGACGCAGATCGTCCCAGCTTAACTTGCGCATCCGCTCGGGGCTGAGCCCGCCCGGGATGCACATCGCGGCGGGGAAATAAATTCCTGCGCGGGCCCAACTGCCGGCCCCGAAGCGATCGATGCCCTCGGCGTCCTTGATGATCTTCGGGATGCGGTCGCGGTAGGCCGGCTCGACGTATTCTTCCCACAGGATGCGCGGCTCGACGATATGCCCGTCGGCGTCGATGATTTTCGCCATCGTGCCTCTTCCTGCCTCCCAGATTTCGGTTCTGCCCCGCAAACCCTTCTAACCATCAACGGGGCCGATTTTGCAAATTGCCGGAGGCATCGCTTTGTTGTCGCTTGACTTGCGCCGCGCGGGTCTATATTTAACCAATCAGTTATTTAACTGAACGGTTCAATGCAGCCACGATCCGACTCTTTGAGTGCCACCTTCGCCGCCCTTGCCGATCCGACCCGGCGCGCAATCCTCGCCCGTCTCGCCTCGGGCGAGGCGTCAGTGACCGAGTTGGCCGAGCCGTTCGCGATGAGCCTGCCGGCCGTCTCCAAGCATCTCAAGGTGCTCGAGCGCGCCGGGCTTATCGCGCGCGGACGCGAAGCGCAGTGGCGGCCGTGCCGGCTGGAGGCCGCGCCGCTCAAGGACGTCTCGGATTGGCTGGAGCACTACAGCCGCTTTTGGGAGGAGAGCCTCGATCGCCTTGCGGAATATCTGAACGAAATGCAGACGGAAAAGTCGCAAACGAAGGCAAAAGGTCGCCGCGGCCAGGCCGGAAAGAAGCGATCGGAGCGCTCCGGATGGAGGTCAAAATGAAAACGGTGGATCGCGTAGCGCCGCAAGCCGGCGACGTAATCGTGATGGTCGGCACGGTCAAAGGCGCCTTCATCTTTCACGGCGACGGCGAGCGCCGCGAATTTCGCATCGCGGGCCCCTACTTCAAGGGTCAGTCGGTCTATGCGACGGCCTGGCTTCCCGATTCACGCACCCCGCGGATCCTGATGGCCAACCGGAGCGAGCATTGGGGCGCGGTCGTCAGCCAGTCGGACGATTTCGGCGCAAGCTGGGAGGAGCCGGCCGAAGGCAACATCCGGTTTCCCGCGGGCAGCGGACTTTCGCTCAACTCGGTGTGGGCGCTGGAAGCCGCGCCGCTGCTGGGCCCGGATGTAGTTTTTGCCGGCGCGGACCCCGCCGCGCTGTTTCGTTCCGACGATCGTGGCCGGACGTTTCATCCTGTCGAGGCGCTGCTCAACCATCCCGAGCGCCCGTACTGGGTGCCCGGCTTCGGCGGGCTGTGCCTGCATACGATCCTGCCCGATCCGGGCGACGCCCGGCGCATGATCGTCGGCATCTCTGCGGCCGGCGTTTATCGCACCGACGATGGCGGCAAGTCGTGGATGCGGCGCAACAAGGGCGTGCGGTTGGAGGGCGGCCCGCCGCATGCGCCGCATTTCAGCCCGCAATGCGCGCACAAGCTGCGCTACGACGCGAAGAACCCGGCCCGCGTCTATCTCCAGAATCATCCGGGCGTCTATCGCAGCGACGACGGCGGCGACACGTGGATCGACATCGCTGCCGGCTTGCCATCGCAATTCGGCTTCCCGCTGGTCGCCCATCCGCGCCGCGCCGCTACCGCCTGGGTGATTCCGCTCGAATCCGATCGCTTCCGTGCGCCGATCGAGGGCGCGATCAAGGTCTGGCGTACGCGCGACGCAGGTGCGTCGTGGGAGCCGCTGGGCGACGGACTGCCGCAGCGCCATGCCTACTTCTCGGTCCTGCGCGATGCCTTCGCCGCCGACAGCCTCGGGCCCGCGGGACTTTACTTCGGTACGCGCGGGGGGCAGCTGTTCGCCTCCCCGGACGAGGGCGAGAGTTGGCGCTCGATCGCCGACTGGCTGCCCGCGGTGCTGTGCGTGAAGGCCGCGGTGGTCGCCTGAGCGGCGCTGTGCGCTTTCATCTGCCGGCCGCGTTGCGCCAATGGGCGGGCGGAAGGGAAACTGTCGAGATGGCGCTGCCGGCAGGCGCGCGCGCGACGATCGTCGAGGCATTCATAGCCCTCGGCCGCGACTATCCGGGCCTCCGCCAGCGCGTCCTCGACGACCAGGGCAATATCCGTCGCCACGTCAACGTGTTCGTTGACGGCGAGAACGTTCGCGTCGCGCAAGGCGGAGCGACTCAGGTCAGCGAAGCTTCCGAGGTGTGGATTTATCCCGCACTTTCGGGCGGATGAGCGAGGGTTCCGATGTTCAATCACAGCTATCGCGGCGCCGATTTTGAGCTATGGAATCGTGGTGGGACGTGGTTTTGGAGCACGATCGACCGGCGTGGTAATCGCGGTTCGATCGGCGCCGCCGCCAGCAAGGCGGAAGCGGTGCGCGACGCGCGCCGCTCGATCGAAGAAATCCCCGATTTTCGAGCCGTTCCAGTGGTCGGCTGGAACGGCTGCCTGGCGAATCTTGCGTACCATCTCGCTTCTCTGGACCGGGCGGCTGCCTGATGCAGCGCCCCGAGATTTCAATCGCATCGGAGGGCAAAGAAATGAGCGCACAGACGGCTGTTACGAGCAAATCCGCGGACCGCGAACTCGTCATCACGCGCGTCTTCGACGCGCCGCGGCGCCTCGTGTTCAAAGCCTGGACCGAACCCGAGCACATGATGCGCTGGCGGGGACCTAAAGGCTTCACCGTCAGCGTGCTCGATCACGAGCTTCGGCCGGGCGGCGCCTACCGCATCCATATGCGCTCGCCGGAGGGCACCGACCATTGGCTGCGCGGAGTCTATCGCGAGATCGTCGAGCCTGAGCGCCTGACGTTCACCTGGGCGTGGGAGGACGAGCACGGCAAGCCGCGCCACGAAACGCTCGTAACGGTAACCTTCGCGGAACTCGACGGCAAGACGAGGCTCACCCTTCATCAGGCGGTCTTCGAATCGGTGACCGCGTGCGACGCGCATCGGGCCGGTTGGTCGAGCAGCCTCGAGCGCCTGGCCGACTTCCTGGCAAGTTCCTGATTTGGAGTTCGGGCAAGGCAAAGGGGGATGGAAAATCTGCGCGCGTACTGCGCGGGCACGGACGTGATGACGGCGGTCGGCGCGCAAGACGCGGCACGGTTTGGCGAGTTGCCCGCCAACGTCGCGCCGCTGTGCGCAATCGTCCAGGGCCTGCTGATCCATCGCGACCTGGCGCCGCTCCGCGCGGCATACGAATCCGGCGACCGGTTGCGCGTGCCGCCGGTGGTTTTCAACGCGCTGCGCAATACACCCGAGGCGATCCCGCGCTGCGCCGCACTTGACCCGGCGGGCCGCAATGCGAGCCCTCGTGGGGCCGCCTTATGCTCTGGCCGGCCGCCCGATTACAGTGGCGTTGAAAATTCGCGCGCGGAGCGCTCGCGACACCCGCGCCGACAGGGGGATGCCGATGGACGGTGCCGGAGTGATCGCGCTGTGGGCCGTGCTGTTCCTTGCCGGCCACTTCGTCCTTTCCGCCGGGCCGGTGCGCGCGGCGCTAGTCGGCGCGCTCGGCGAGCAGCCCTTTCGCGGTATCTATTCGCTCGTGGCGCTGGCGACCTTCATCCCGCTGGTCGTCGTGTTTGCCTATCACAAGCACGCGGGTGTGATGCTGTGGAACCTGCGCGGGGCCGTTCCGATACGATGGCTGGTATGGGTGCTGATGCTCGCGGCGCTGGTGATTCTCGTCGCCTCGTTCATCACGCCCAACCCTGCTCAGATCGGCGCACCGGCCGGCCCCGACGCCGCCGCGCCGCGCGGCATTCTCAAGCTTACGCGCCATCCGAGCTTTGTCGCGTTGGGCCTCTTTGGGATTGCGCACATCCTGATGAACGGATGGGCCGGTGATATCGCTTTCTTCGTGACCTTCCCGGTGCTTGGCATCGTCGGCGGATGGCATCAGGACCGCCGCAAGCTGCGCGAGATGGGCGAGCGCTACCGCCGTTTCGTCGAGCAGACCTCGTTTATGCCGGGTGCAGCGCTGCTCAGCGGGCGGCAGCGATGCGATCGGGCGGCAGACATCCCCTGGCTGGGCGTCGCGATCGGGGTCGCGGCTTTCGTCGTGCTGATCGCGCTTCACCATCCACTCTTCGGCGGCTATCCGATGGGCTAAGCCGCTTCGACCAGCCGCACGAGGGGCGCTTGTTCAGTCGATAGCGATGCCGAAGAGGCGGGCGGCGTTGGCGCGGATGCGCTCCGCGAGCGCCGCGGGATCGGCCCCGCGCAGCGCGGCGAGGCGCTCGAAGGTGCGGCGCACGTACGCCGGTTCGTTGCGCTCTCCGCGATGCGGTTCGGGGGCGAGGTAGGGCGCGTCGGTTTCGACCAACAGCCGCTCCTCGGGCACGGCTGCCGCCGCTTCGCGCACTGCGCCCGCGCTCTTGAAGGTCAGGATTCCGGAAAACGAAATGTGGAAGCCGAGCGCAACGAACTCGCGCGCGGCGGGGGCGTCGCCGGTGAAGCAGTGGATAACGCCGCCGGCCGGCGGCATCCCCGCCTTGCGCACGATTTCGCAAAGCCGCCGCTCGGCATTGCGGCAATGGATGACCAGCGGGCGATCCAGCACGCGCGCGAGCTCCAGATGGCGGCGCAGCGCGCGCTCCTGCGCTTCGGCCGCCGAGTGCATGTAGTGAAAGTCCAGACCGCTCTCCCCGATCGCGACCACGCGCGGCGAGCGCGCAAGCTCCGCGAGCGCGGCGATCCGGGCATCGTCACAATCCGAGGCGTTGTGTGGATGGACGCCGACGGCGGCGAAGACCTGCGGATGGTGCTCGGCGATGGCGACCGTCAGCCGGTCGGCTTCGAGCGTGTCGAGCGCGCCCACCGCGACGATCGGCCCGACCTCCGTGGCGGCGGCGCGTTCGAGCACCGCGTCCAGCTCGGGATAGAGCCGTGGGTCGGCCAGATGGCAGTGGGAGTCGACAATCCAGCTCATCGAATTCGCCGGTCCATTTGCCGCGCGATCAGCTTTCGACCAGGACTTTGAGCCCGCGCGTGGCGAGCGCATCGCGGATGCGCTCGATATGGTCGTGGCCGCGCGTTTCGAGCTCGACGGTGACCCGCGCGCTGCCGATCCGGACGTCGCGCCGCGTGCGATCGTGCTGGATCGCGTGCACGTTGGCGCCCTGCTCCGCGACCGCCGCCAGCAGGCGTCCCAGTTCGCCCGGCCGGTCGCGCATCTCGACCGTCATCCTCACCAGCCGGCCGGCCTTGGCCAGTCCGTGCCCGATGATCCGGTCAAGCAGGTTGACGTCGATGTTGCCGCCGCTGGCGACGATTACGACCCGCCGCCCGGCGAGCTGCGTGCCGAGCTTGAGCGCACCCGCCAGCGCAGCCGCGCCCGCGCCCTCGGCGAGCAGCTTCATCCGCTCGAGCATCAACAGCACCGCCTCGCCGATCTCGAAGTCATCCACGGTAACGACGCGGTCGATGCGGTCGCGGATGAGCGCGAACGGGAGGCGGCCGATCCGGCCGGTCGCAAGCCCGTCGGCGATCGTATCGACCGCCGTCGGCACCGTCGCGGGCGCGCCGCGGCTGAGGCTTAAGCTGAGCTGCGCCGAGCCCGCCGCTTCGACCCCGATAAGCCGGGCGTCGGGCGCGCGCGCGGCGAGCGCGACCGCCATCCCCGCAATCAGGCCGCCGCCACCTACCGGCACCAGCACGAAGTCGGGCGTAAGCTCGTCGCAGATTTCCAGGCCGATCGTGCCCTGGCCGGCGATTACGAACGGGTCGTCGTATGCATCAACGAAGAGCGCGCCGGTGCGCGCGCGGATTTCCTCGGCCGCGCGCCGCGCCTCCTGGTAATCGGCACCCGCCAGTTCGACCGTTTGGCCGTAGCTGCGCGTCGCCTCGATCTTGGCGATCGCCGCCGTGGTCGGCATCACGATCGTCGCGCGCACGCCGGCCCGCGCGGCGGCGTAGGCCAGCGCCTGCCCATGGTTGCCGGCCGAGGCGGCAACCGTGCCGCGCACGGCCTCGTCCGCCGACAGCGCAGCGATTCGGTTGTAGGCGCCGCGAATCTTGAACGAGCCGGTCTTCTGGAGATTCTCTGGCTTGACGTAAACCTCGGCGCCGAGCATCCGGCCAAACGTCGCGCTCTGGATTAGCGGTGTGGGCTTGACAACTCCCTTAAGCCGCTCGCGCGCCGCCTCGACGTCTTCGATTCTTACAGTTGCGGGCGTTTCCGGGCTCATCGCAGGATGCACGTCAGTCTGGCTTCGCAATGCGCCGAGGCGCCCGGGTCAGCGGCGACGGTTGCGCGGTGCAAAGCGCCGCTCGCTCGCCGCGCCGAACGCGTTGCCCTCGAATTCGACCTGGCGGCACTCGCCGCTTTGCCAGTCGAGGTCGAGCAACAGGTAGCGTAGGGCGCGGCGCTTGGCCGCGTTAATCAGCGAGGCGACCTGTTCGGGATCGACCGGGTCGATGGTGGCGATTTCGGCAACTTCGAGATGGCTCGTGGCGACGAAGCGGCGCGCGCGCTCCTCGCTGGAAAAGCCGAGGATGCCCGCCCACGACGTCCCTTCCTCCTGAAAGACGATCAACGCGCCGGCGGCGTCGAGCAGCAGATGCAGCTCGGATGCGGGGAACGCGCTCAAGCCGCCTCGATCCGCAGCCGGCCCGCGCGTAACTCGCGCGCGCGCTCGCGCACCAGCGCGGGGTAGGTGTAGTAATGCTCGCCGCTCAGGGCAAGGAAAGAGTCGAGATCGACGCCCTCGAGGTCGAGCTCGCCGATCGCCGCCTCGGCCTCGGCGCGGCCTGCGGCCCGCACGAGCGCGTCATAGATCGCGCGCGTCTGCTCGGAAAGGAAATCGTCGCGCGACGGCAGCGCGCCGGGCCCGAGTTTGCCGTTGTGGTAGTTGTCGAGGATGAAGCGCAGCGCCTTGAGCTCGTGCCGCAGCACGTCAACCTGTTTGAGCGTTTTCGCAGCCATCAGCCGATGAGCTTATCGCCGCCACTTAGGTCAACTCAACGCGCCGGGACTTTGCCCGGCGGTTTGGGCGTCGGTGCCGGCCGGTCGGTTGCCGGACCGGCAGGGACACCCGCCTTAGTGAAATCTCGGAGTCGAAGTGGCGGCAACCGCCCAAAGCGCGCCGCGTCTATTCGTTGCGGGTCAGGCGATGGACGGTGCTGAGATGGCGCAGGGCCTCGCGCTTGCGCCCCATCGCCTCGTACAGCTCGGCGAGGTTGCGGTGGGCGGCGAGCGAGAGTGGATCGCATTCGACGGCGCGCAGGAAGCTGGAAAGCGCGTTCTGGATCTCATTGCGCCGGCGATAGAGCAGCCCCAGCCGCACGTGGACGTCGGCGTTGGTCGGCACGATCGCTGCCGCGCCGAGCAGCGCGCGCAGCGCGCCCGCGAGGTCGCCCTCGCGTTCGAGCAGGCCGGCGAGGTCGATGTGCGCCTCGAAGTTGCGTGGCTCGCGCCCCAGGAGCTCGCTGTACAGGGTGAGCGCGCGCAGGGGGTCGCTCTCAGCCAGCCGGCGCGCCTCCTCGAAGCGTTCGCGCACGCGGGCCGGGCCGAAGCGCTCCTCCACTCTGCCCGACGCCGGCGCGGCGCCGAAGCCAAGCAGCATCTGGCCGCTCGCCACCTCGACCATCACGCCGCGGTCGCGCACGACGATCTGGCCGTCGTGACTAACCAGGCGCAACGAAGTCAGCGGGCGGGCGCCCCCGAACATCCCGCGCGCCCGCTCCAGGCACCGGCGCATCGGTTCCATCCGATGGCGGTTGGGCAGCAGCTCCTTGGCCAGGCGCATCACCAGCAGGTCGTCGAAGCCGAAGCGCATCTGGCGCCCGCGCGTGAGCGGCCGGATGAGCGAGTGCCTGACCCAGTAACGGATGCGGTCGGGGGAAATCGCCAGGATGCGCGCCGCGGCGCGCGTCGAGAAGGTATGCGAGCGCTTAATCGCCCCCTCGTTCGACATCCCCGCCACGCGCCCGAGTATAGAAAGTTCGCCCGCCGCGGCTCAATGCGGGAGGCCGCGATTTGTGAACAGCACGGCTGTTGAAATGCCGGGGAAAACTGCGCGCGCCGCTTCGGACTCCCCGTGCTAGTCGCCCAGCTCCTTAAGCGTGCGCACCATCCGCACCGCCGCCTCGACCGCGTTGCGCACGTTGTCGATCCGGTCGAGCGCTTGCTCGCGGGTCATCCCAGGGCCGGTTATCCCGAGCCCGACCGGCTTGTCGAACTGGAGCGCCAGCTCGGCGGCGGCACGCGCGGCAGCCTGGGCCACGATCTCGTCGTGACCGGTGTCGCCCTTGATCACCGCGCCGATGATCACCACCGCGTCGACGTCCTTGCGCCGCAGCAGCCTCTTGATCGCCGGGCCCATGTCGAAAACGCCGGGCACATGCACGACGTGGCTGACCTCGGCGCCGAGGAAGGCGCAGTGGCGGCGCGCCCGCTCCTCCATCGTGGAGGTCACGTCAAAGTTGAACTCCGACACTACCATCGCGATCTTCACGTGCTCGCGCTCCTCTCTTCCAGATGGATCGCCTCGCGCACTTCGACTCCGCCCGCGCGCAGGTAGCGCTTCAGCTCCGGGATCGTGGCCTCGCCGTAATGCACGATCGAGGCGACGATCGCGGCGTCGGCGCCGCCCGCGGTGAACGCCTCCAGCAGATGGCGCGGCTCGCCGGCCCCGCCCGAAGCGATGACCGGGATGCCCACGGCGTCGGCGATCCTCCGCGTTATCTCGAGATCGTAGCCGAGCTTGGTGCCGTCGTTGTCGATCGAATTGATGCACAGCTCGCCCGCGCCCAGCCGCTCGCCCTCGCGCGCCCACTCCAGCGCGTCGCGGCCGGTGGGCAGCCGGCCGCCGTCGATGATGACCTCGTGGCCCGAGGGCAGCCCGGCGCGGCCGGTGCGCTTCACCTGCATCGAGAGCACGATGCACTGGCTGCCGAAGGCGCGCGCGCCGGCGGTGATCAGCGAGGGGTCGCGCACCGCGCCCGAATCGATCGAGACTTTCTCGGCGCCGGCCAGCAGCACCGCGCGCATGTCCTCCAGCGTGCGGAGCCCGCCGCCCACGCTGAACGGGATAAAGATTTCGCGCGCCACCGCGCGCACCACCTCGAGCATGATCCCGCGCCGCTCGTTGGAGGCCGTGATGTCGTAAAAGACCAGCTCGTCGGCGCCCTGCTCGTAGTAGTAGCGTGCCATCGCCACCGGATCGCCAACGTCCACGTTGTCGAGAAACCTGACGCCCTTGGTGACCTTGCCCGCGCGCACGTCGAGGCACGGGATTATCCGCTTGGCAAGCATCGCTCAGAACCGCTGCCGGCAGAAGTTGTCGAGCAGGCGCAGGCCCGCCGCACCGCTCTTTTCGAGATGAAACTGGGTGGCGACAACGTTGTCGCGCGCGAGCGCGGCGCAGAACGTCACTCCGTGGTCGCTCGTCGCGATCGCAAGCGCCGGATCGTCCGGGATCGGGTAGTAGGAGTTGACGAAATAGAAGTGGGTGTTGTCGGGGATGCCGCGGAAGACCGGATGTGCGCGGGTTTGGCGCACCCGGTTCCATCCGATCTGCGGGACCTTGAGCGGGCGGCCGTCCACCGCCACTGGAAAGCGCGCCACGCGCCCGGCGATGATTCCCAGGCAGCGTGCGTCGTCCTCCTCGCTGCGGTCGAGCAACACCTGGATCCCGATGCAGATGCCCAGAAACGGCTTGCCCGCGCGCGCCACGTCAGTGCGCAGGGCCTCGTCGAGCTTGAGCGCGCGAAGATTTTCCATCGTCGCGCCCGCCGCTCCGACGCCGGGCAGGATGACGCGCTCGGCGGCGCGCACGCGCTCGGGACGGTCGGTGATCTCGCACGGGTGGCCGAGATGCTCGAGTGCGCGCGCCACGCTGGTCAGGTTGCCCGCCTTGTAATCGACGATCGCGATCATCGCGCCACCGGACCTTGCATCATAGCCTGCCCGCGCCGCCCGCGCGACAGCGCCGGCCGGGCGGGGCCAAAGCGGTATAGATGCTCAGCCGCGGCGCAGCGCACGGCCGGGGCGGGCCGCGGTATGGCGGCCGTCGCGTACCACGGCGACCCCGTTGACGAAGACGTGCGCGATCCCATTTGGGTGGCGCTTGGGCTCGTGGTAGGTGCCGGTATCGACGACCGTCGCGGGATCGAAGACGACGAGATCGGCGAACGCGCCGGCGCGAATGACGCCGCGCTCCCTGAGCTCGAACTTCGCCGCCGCCATCCCGGTCATCCGATGCACCGCTGCTTCCATCGTCAGCAGTCCCGCCTCGCGGGCGTAACGGCCGAGCACGCGCGGGAAAGTGCCGTAGAGCCGCGGATGGGGCTTGCCGCCTAGCGGAATCCCATCCGAGCCGATCATGGTCGTCGGATGGCGCATCACCGCGCGCACGTCGCCCTCGTCCATCAGGTCGAGGATCGCGATCGTGCGGCCGCGCTCGTCGGCGTCCACCTTGCGCGCGGCGTCCTCAGCCGGAAGGCCGAATTGCGCGGCAAGCTCGGCGATCGTTTTCCCCTCGTACTCGGGATGCGCCGGTGCGGAGGCAATCAGCACGCGTTCGGGCTCGACGCGCGCGACGCCGCCGCGGTCGCCCTGCGGATTGAGGGCGTTGTTGTGGATCACGGCGGAGAGCACGGTGCTGCCCGAGGTGTAAGGATATTGGTCGGCTGTGACGTCGAGGCCCCGGGCGCGCGCCTCCTCGATGAGCGCGAGCGAGTCGCGCACCCTGCCCCAGTTGCGCCGGCCGGCGGCCTTATGATGGGAGATCTGGACGCGCGCGCCGGCTTCGCGCCCGATGCGGATCGTCTCGCGCACGGCGTCGAGCAGACCGCTCGCCTCGTTACGCATGTGGGTGGCGTAAAGCCCGCCGGCCGCGGCGGCCTCGCGCGCCAGTTCGATTATCTCTTCGGTCGCCGCGTGGCGTCCCGGTTCATAGATGAGCCCGGTGGAAAGCCCGACCGCGCCGGCCTCCATTCCCTCGCGCACAATCGCGCGCATCGCGCTCAGCTCGCCGACGCTCGGCGCCCGCCGCGCCATCCCCGTCACGGCCGCGCGCACCGTGTTGTGGCCGACCAGCGCCGCGACGTTGAGGCTCGGCGGGTCGCGATCGACCGCTTCGAGGTAGCCGCGATAGCCGCGCCATCCGGCGAGCGCCGCCTCGCCGAAGAACATTCCAAAGTGCGCGCGTACCGCGTCGTACGGCGCTGCGCCCATCCCGCAGTTGCCGACGACGTCGGTGGTCACGCCCTGCATCACTTTGAAGTCCATCGCGGGCGTAGTGAAGACGGCGAAGTCGTCGTGGCTGTGGACGTCGATGAAACCGGGTGCAAGCGCAAGGCCGCGCGCGTCGATCTCACGGCCCGCCGCGCCCTCAATTTTCCCGAGCGCCGCGATGCGGTCGGCGCGGATCGCGATGTCCGAGACGAACGGCGGGGCGCCGGTGCCGTCAAAAACCGTCGCACCGCGGATCACGATATCGTAGCGCTCCCAAGTCATGGCGAATTCCTATGCGCGTGCGAAGCGCCCCGGCGAAAGCACGGCTTCGCTGACGCCTGAAGCGGCGAGGTCGCGCGGCACCCCGCGCCCGAGCGCGAGACTTGCGCCAAGCCGCCCCATCGCGGGCGACGTTTCAATCCCGTAGCCGCCCTGGCCCGCGAGCCAGAAGAAGCCCTTCACCTCGGGATCGTAACCGACCACCGGGCATCCGTCGGCGACGAACGAACGCAGCCCCGCCCACTTGCGCTCGATATGCACGATAGGCAGCGCCGCCGCGCGCTGGATCCGATTCACGGCTATCGCCACGTCGAGATCGTCGGGCTGCACGTCGCACGGCTCCATCGGCGTCTGGTCGGCGGGCGAGGCGAGGAGCCGGCCGGCGTCGGGCTTGAAGTAGAAATTCTCGCCGACATCGATCACTGACGGCCAGTTGTCGATCACAACACCGGCGGGCGGCTGAAAGATAAACGCCGTGCGGCGCTTTGGCACCAGCCCGACCGGGCGCGCGCCGGCCAGCGCGGCGACCTTGTCGCACCATGCCCCCGCCGCGTCGATCACGACCGGCGCGGCAAAGTCGCCCGCCGCCGTATGCACGGTCCACGTATCGGATTTGCGCTCGAGCCGAAGGAGGTCGGCGTTCGTGACCAGTGTGCCGCCGCGCGCACGCATCCCCCGCAGGTAGCCCCAGTGCACGGCGTGCACGTCAATATCCATCGCCTCGGGATCGAGCACCGCGCCCGCGAGGTAATCCTCGCGCAGCACAGGGACTCGATCGCGCGCCTCGCTCGGGCTCAGCCGGCGCACGCCGGAGATGTGCCGCGACGCTTCGCGGAACGATTTGTCGAGCGCGGCTAGCTGGTCGGCGCGCCCGATCACCATCATCCCGCGCGGCGCCAGCAGCGGGTATTCGGTGAAGTCTTCGGGCGGACCGAGGAAGAAGGGCTTACTCGCGCGTGCGAGGGCGCGGATAACGTCGGGGCCGTGGGTCTGCACGAAGAGCGCGGCCGAGCGGCCGGTCGAATGATAGCCGGGCTGGCTCTCGCGTTCGATCACCAGGACCTTGGCACCGGCGGAGAGCGCGTAGCCGGCCGAGGCGCCGGCAATTCCGCCCCCCACGATGATGAAGTCGTAGTTGTCCATTCGACGAGGCTGGCTTGCGCCGCGCCGCTTGGGCGCGCGCCGCGCGTGGTTCTCTTATCGCGCCGCGCGGCTCGCCGGATCAAGCGAGCGCGGCGCGATTAAAGAACGCTTCGCGGATGCATAGCCGGTTACCGGCTTCGCTTGCGCGAAGCTGTTCGAGACCCGTTGACTCCGTTCGCGTTGCTCACTTCGCTCAGGGTAGCACCCGGCAACCGGTGGAACTCAGTCCTCGCTTCCGAACTCTTCAGGATAGAGGAGGAGCAAGTCGGCGCCGAGGTTGCGGACCAGGAAACGCTGCGCCGCCGCCATCGTGCGCTCCAGACCGCGGCCGCCGACAAGCCAATGGCCGCGGCCGGGCACGACCGCAGTCGCCGCGCCGATCCGTTCGGCCAGACGAGTCGCGTGTTCCAGAGGCACGAACGGGTCGGAATCTCCGGTCACGATCAGCCGTGGGACGCCGCGCGGGGTCGGCTCGAGACGCACCCTGCCGCGCACGACATCCATCGCCGCGCGCGCGTCGTCCGCTACCAGAGCGCGCACGAGCGCCTGGCGCTGGAACGGTTCGGCATCGGCCATCAGATGGAACAGCGCGGCGCCGCGCGGCGGCGCCAACGCGCGGCCCAGCCACAGCGCGCGCCAATTCGCCGCGCGCATCACCAGCCGCGAGCGCACTCCGGGCAGCATCGGCGCGATCGCAACCGCGGCGCGCACCGGCGCGAGCTCCGCGGCCTTGAGCGCGAGCAGCCCGCCCAGACCGTGCCCGACGAGGACAACGTCGCGGCCCAGTGCGCTGAGCGCCTGTTCAAGGCGCGCCGCAAGGCCCTCAAAGCCTCCTCGCCTGGCGGGCGCGCAATCGAACGCCGCGCGCAGGTCGGGCGTATAAACTTCCCATCCGAGGCTTGCTAGATAGCCGCGCAGGACCGCGAGATGGTCTGCGGTGGTGAACAGCTCGGGAACAAGCACGATGGGCCAGGCGAACTTCAGCGGTTCGGGCCGTTCGTATTCGGCCGGGAAGCGACCAAGCCGCGTGCTCATCGGATCAACGTTGCGCCCGCGAAGCCGCCTGCGGCAAGCCGCGGGTGATACGAGCGACAGAAAAAGAGAGGGCCCCTTTTCAGGAGCCCTCTCCGGTTACGGGGCCAACTCACCCCGGCTTATCCCAGCAGCAAGCCCGGCATCTTTAGCCAGCCTCCGGAAAATCCGGAGGGAAAGCCTTTGGCCCTTACTTCTTCTTCTTCTTGCCAGCCTTCTTCTTCATACTCGTCTTGAGCTTCGATTTGGACTTGGTCGCAGAACTTCTCTTCTTAACTGGCATAGACACCTCCTTCACGATCGCCGCTGCGGGACAAGCACCTCAAACCCTTCGGCGGGCCTCCTCGCGGCCCCTGCCTGCGAGCGGATTATAAGAATGCATCGGATCGAGATCAAGAGAATCGACGATCATTTATAAAGAAATTTTAAAACGGCAAGAAGCTTTGCCGCGCTTCGGCTTTCGCCGGATTAAAATGCCGTTCATTCATAAGCGGCCTTGAAGTTCGACGCAAGCCTTTTTACGATGGCCTCCGTGCGACGCTTAAGCCGGTTTGTGCGCCGCGAGTGGCTGTCGCTCACGCTGGCCGCCTGCGCGGCGCTACTCGCCTTGGACGTCGTCTTCGCCCCACTGGGCCTGCGCGATCTGCTCGCCCTGCGCGCCGAGCGCGGCCGGCTGGAGGTCGTTCACGCACGGTTGCTCGAATCCAACGCCGCGTTGAAGATCAAGCTGCGCCGGCTGCAGGGCGATGACCGCTACCTCGAGCGGCTCATCCGCAAACAGCTCGGCTATGCGCGTTCCGGCGAGATCGTTTACCGCTTTGCCGCGCGCGCGGACACGCAGTAGCGAGCGCCCGCCGCGCAAGTGGGCCCGGTCTGACGCGCGCATCGGCGTTGCTCGCTTGACTGCCGCGCCTGCATGCGGTTTCCTCATCCGCACTCCCTGGCGAGCAGACCCGATGGAAATTCCGCAAGCTTCTCCGCCAGCGGCGTCGGCCGCGACGCCCGGCCGCGCGGCGCGCCTGGTCCTGTTCATCACGGTCTTCTTGGATCTGCTCGGCTTCGGCATCGTGATTCCCTTCCTGCCGATGTATGCAGAGCGCCTGGGAGTCGGCGCCGGCGCGATCGGCCTGATTCTCGCCGCGTACTCGGCGATGCAGTTCATCTGTGCGCCGCTGCTCGGGCGGCTCTCCGATCGGATCGGGCGGCGTCCGGTGATCATGGTCGGCCTGTTCGGTTCCTCGCTGAGCTACGCGATTTACGCCTTTGCGGACTCGTTCGCCGGGCTCTTGATCTCGCGCGCGGTGCACGGCGCGTGCGCGGCGACGATTTCGACCGCGCAGGCCTACGTCGCCGACACTACCGAGGAGGCGAAGCGTGCGCATGCGATGGGAATGATCGGCGCGGCGTTCGGGTTGGGCTTCGTGCTCGGGCCCGCGCTGGGCGGTCTGCTTGGCGCAAGCAGTCTGCGCCGCCCCGTGCTGTTCGCCGCTGCGTTGACGTTTGCCAACTTGATCTTTGCGGCGGTGCGCCTGCCTGAATCGCATTGGCAGGACAGACACCCGCAGCCGCACCGAGCTGTGGCAGGATGGCGGCCGCCGCTTTTGCGCAGTCTCCAACGCCATCGCGCCATCGCGCCCTTGCTGGCGGTCGCCTTTCTGCTGACATTCGCGATTGCCGCGCTGGAGGCGACGTTCGCGCTGACGGTGCCGGCCGTTTACGGCTATGCGGCGGCGGGCGTCGGCGGGTTGTTGGCCTTCGCGGGCCTGACGCAGGCGTTTGCGCAGGGCTACCTGATCGGCAAACTGGCACCGCGCACCGGCGAATCGATTCTCCTGGCTGCAGGCGCAGCGTTGCTTGCCGCGGGGCTCGCCCCGTTCGGAAGCTGGCCTTCGCACACGGCGCTCTATGCGATGCTGGTGCTGATCGCGTTCGGCTACGGATTCGGCAGCACCGCGGCCGCCGCGCTTATCTCGCGCCGCACCGGCCGCGAGCTTCAGGGCGAAGCGTTGGGGCTGAACCAGTCGGTGCTGTCGCTCGCGCGCATCGTGGGGCCGCTGGCGGGGGGAGTCCTGTACCAGGCGATGGGGCCGGCGGCGCCTTATCGGGGCGCCGCCGTGGTGGCGGCCGTGGCGATGGCGCTTGCGCTTGGGATGGGCCATAGTCGAGCGGTTTGAGAGAGGAGCGGCGCGATGGTCGTCAAAGGGCTCATCGGATGGGTGATCGTGTTCCACCTCTTCGGCGTCATCATCTGGGTGGGCAGTCTGCTGCTGATCGAGTCGATGCTCTCGCTGGTGAGCGAGGAGGTCGGCGCGGCACGCGAGCGAATCATCCTCATCTCGCGCCGGCTATTCCAGGTGGCGTGCAATATCGGCGCGGCGGCGACGGTCTTCTTCGGGATTCTGCTGATGCTGCTCGAACCGGACGCCCTGATGATGGGCTGGCTGCACGTCAAGCTGCTGCTGGTCGCCGTGTTGCTCTACCTTCACTACCGGCTCTACCGCCGCATCATGAAACTCGAAAACGATCCGGCTGCCGCCTCGGCGCGGGAATTCAAGATCGCGCACGGGATCGTCAGCCTGCTCCTGCTGGCGATTCTAGCGCTCGCGGTGCTCAAGCCGTTCTAGCGCAGTGCGACGCATGCTCGTCGGCTGCGCACAGGGCTCGCGGCAGCGGACCGAGCGAACGCGGCGTGCGGGGTTAGCGGCGGACTTGGAGGACGCGGCCGCTCGCGCGCAGGCCTTCCAAGCCGGGAATTTGGCGCGGAATGCGACGGTTGATTCTTGGCACGATCGGGAACGGGTTGCGGAATTGCAGGCAGCGGCCGTCGAAGGACTCGTAGCTTACGGCGGTTGCGACCTGCACCGTCATCTCGAGCGCCAGGCCTTCGAGCACCATCGGCTGGGCCCACACCTCGCTGCCGTCCAGCGCCCGGGTATATTGCGAATTGATCGGGTCGCCGACGCGGGAGAAGTTCTTGTACAGGAAAGAAGTGTCACGCGGCTTGATCATTACATAGGCGAGGATCGCGCGAGCATTGATCAAACCCCCAAGGATAAAGCCCGCGTGGCGCGCGATTCGCGCCGCGCCCGGCGCCAGCGCCCACAGCTCGCCGCACTCGACCACGCTTTCGGGCGCCAAGTAGCTGAGGTCGGGGCGCGGATAACTTTGTGGAAACATCGCCAGGTTATGAATGATGAAGCCGCCGAGCATCTGGTCCGGCTCCATGCCTTCTTCGTCAAACAGCGCCCAAACCTGGCCGTAAGTCAGGTGAATTTCACCGAGCACCGACAGCGGAGTTTCGCTGAAGCCGAGGCCCTTGGAGGCGCGCGCGCGCGCCAGGCACTCGGCGAATTCGCGTCGCTCGGTGGGCGTGGTTTGAAGACGTAGTTGCACGGCGTGCTTTCAGGTTTCCTTGGCCTGAAACGTTATCTATGCAGAATTCTTTTTAGCCTAATGTTGCGTGTTTGCAAAGGCTTTTGATGCGACTTAGCAACCTTTTGGTCGCCTAGAGACCTATTTCCCCACTATTTTCGCGGATCTTTTTCCGGGCACGCCCGTTGCTCAAAGCCTCGATTGACGGACCAGGAGCCCGCCATGCGCCGGATTTCTCTGCCCTTTCACGCCAACACCATGGACGGCCACGACGCTGGGGTGGACTCTAACCTGAAACACACACTGGCGGACAACGCCTGGGCCGTGTTGCTGGCGCGGGTCGGGATCGCGATCATTCTCGTCTCGCAGCCACTCTTCATTATCTCCGAGTTACGGCTGGAGGGCGCGGGCGGCGTCGACCCGTTGCTGCTGACCGGGTTCCATCTGTTCAATTTCACCGCCGCCCTGATCGGCCTGAGCCTGAGCTGGACGCGGCGCTTTCACGATCATTGGCGGGCGGCGCTGTTCAGCCTGTGCTCGATGATCATCCTGAGCTCCACCGTGCTCAGCATCGCAACCCCCGGCGGTCGCCACGAGGCGCTGTTCGTTTCGCTCCTGCTCATCATGCTGGGCACCGCGCTGCTGGTGCCGTGGGAAGCGCGCTGGCAGTTCGCGATGGGCTGCGTGAGCGTACTTGCACTGGGTGCCAATACGGTGTTGGCGCACAATCCCGACCCAAACGCGCTCTATCATTGGCTCGGCCTGGTAACCGCGGCGTGCCTTGCGCAATGCGCGACGGCGTTCGGTGTGCGCTACCGCGAACGCACCCAGCAGTACCAGTCGTTGCGCGAGCGCGAGGCGCAGCTGAGCGAGAGCGAGGAAAAGTTCCGCCGCGTCTTCGAAACCAGCTCCGACGTGATCGTGATCACTGCGGTGGCCGATGGCAGGATCCTCGACGTCAATCAGGAGTTCGTTGACCGCACTGGTTACAGCCGCGAGGAAGTCATCGGCCGCAAGCCCTCGGAGCTCGACCTCTGGGTTGACCCAGAACAGGTCAAGATGCTCTCGGCCGCAATCAGGGCGGCCGGTTTCGTGCGCAACGTCGAGGGCAATTTCCGGATGCGCGACGGGGAGCCGGTCAACGCCCTGATCTCCTCGGTGCAGGCGCGGATCAACGGCCAGGATTGCGTGATCAGCGCGCTGCGCGATGTGACCCAGCTGCACAAGGCGCACGAGGAACTCGTCGCCGCGCGCGAGGCCGCGCTGGCTGCTTCCGAGGCCAAGACCCAGTTTCTCTCCTGCATGTCGCATGAGATCCGCACCCCGCTCAACGTTATCCTCGGCTCGGCCGATCTCCTCGCCGAAACGCCGCTGGTCCCCGAGCAGCGCCATTTCGTCGAGCGCGTCGTCAAGAACGGCGCCACCCTGCTCGAGCTCCTCAACAGCATCCTCGACCTCACCCGCGTCGAAAGCGGCCAGCTCAGCCTCGAAGAAACCCCCTTCGATCCGGCCGAGGTGGCCGAACGCGTCGCCGACACGCTCGCGATCCGCGCCAATGAAGGCAAGGTCGACCTGGTGGTGCGGGTGGCGCCTGACGTTCCGGCCACGGTGCTGGGCGATTCGCTGCGCCTCAACCAGGTGCTCACCAACCTGGTGGGCAATGCGCTCAAGTTCACCGAGCGCGGCGAGATCGTGGTCACGGTCGAGCGCGACCGCGACAGCGAGGCGGGGGGCGCGCTGCGCTTTGCGGTGCGCGACACCGGCATCGGCATCCCGGCCGACAAGCTCGAAAGCATCTTCTCGCCTTTTGCGCAGGCCGACTCCTCGACCACCCGCAAGTACGGCGGCAGCGGCTTGGGGCTGGCGATCGTCGAGCGCCTGGTGCGCTTGATGGACGGGCGGGTGTGGGTCGAAAGCGAAGTCGGCAAGGGCAGCACGTTCTATTTCACGGCCCGCTTCGCGCTGCCCGAGGGGGCCAGCGACGCCGCGGTTCAGCCCCGCAGCGACGCACTCAGGGGCGTCCGCGTGCTGGTGGTGGACCACAACCCCACGTGCAGGCTCTCCGCACGGGACATCCTCGCCGCGCATGGTGCCGAAGTGACTGAGGCCGCCGACGCGGGCGCGGCGCTCGAAGCTATCGGCCAGGCGGCGCGGACCGCGTCCGGCGGCTTCCAGCTCGCGATCGTTGATTTTTCTCGCCCCGAGGCCGGCGGTTTCGAATTGGCCTGCCGGCTGGGCACGCGCAGGCAGCGTTCGGCCGTTCCAATTGTCGCCGTTCTTGGCGCGCACGAGCTTTCCGCGGGCTTCGCGCGCCTGCGCGAGATTGGCCTCGAACACTACGTGGTCAAGCCGCTCAAGCGCTCCGACCTTCTGGCCGCCGCCCTCGCCGTGAGCAGCAAACGCCCCGCCGACGGCGCGACTAAGGCGCGGGATGACGGGAACGTCGTTAAGCCGGCCGCCGCCGGGACAGCGCACGCGCTGGCCTCCGCAGTGCAGGAACCGGCCGCCACAATCGTGCCGCCGGTCCTCGATGGCGCTGCTCCAGCCAAGCCCGCCGATCCGCCCTGCCGCATCCTGCTCGCCGACGATTCGGTGGACAACCGCCTGCTCATCCGCGCCTACCTCGGCAAGACCGGCTATGGCCTGGATGAGGCGGAAAACGGACAGGTCGCCGTGGAAAAGCTCAAGAGCCGGCGCTACGACCTGGTCCTGATGGACATCCAGATGCCGGTGATGGACGGTTACTCGGCGGTGCGCCAGATCCGGCAGTGGGAGCGCGAGAGCGGCGCGCGCCATACCCCGATCATTGCGCTGACGGCTTCGGCCTTCGACGAAACCGTGCGCAAGGCGGAGGAGGCGGGATGCGACTCGCATCTCGGCAAGCCGCTCAAGCGGGCGACGCTCCTGCGCGTGATCCGCGAGACCGCGCTCGAGAACGCGGATGAGCAACCCGCCTCGGCGGCGGCCTGAGCATCAGCGCCCGGCGCTGCCGTCGAACGCGCGGTCGGCCGCCTCGAGCGACTTGCCGCGCGCGATCTCGTAGCCCATCGATTCGAGGATCGTCTCGAGCGCGTTGAGGATGAGCATCACGTTCTCGCGCCGTGACGATTCGCCCATCAGGCCGATCCGCCATACCTTGCCGCGAAAAGGCCCCAGTCCGGCGCCGATCTCGACGTTGAAGAGTTCGAGCAACTGCGCGCGCACCTTGGCGTCATCGATCCCGGCGGGCACGCTGACTGCGGTGAGTTGCGGCAGGCGGTAGCCTTCTTGAGCGGCGAACTTGAGGCCCATCGCCGCGAGCCCTGCCTGGAGCGCGGCGGCGTTGGCGCGATGGCGCGCGAAGCGCGCGTCGAGCCCCTCCTCGATCACGATCCGCAGCGCCTCGTACAGCGCGTAGTTCATCGTGATCGGCGCGGTATGATGGTACAGGCGCTCGGCGCCCCAATACTTCTCGATCAGCGCGAGGTCGAAGTACCACGAGCGGCAAGGTGTCTTGCGCGCGCGCACCGCCTGCATCGCGCGCTCGCTGAAGGTCACCGGCGCCAGTCCCGGCGGCGCGCCGATTCCCTTCTGCGTGCAGGAATAGCAGGCGTCGATCTGCCAGCCGTCGATCTCCAGCGGCACGCATCCCAGCGACGTCACCGCGTCCACCGCCATCAGCGCGCCACGCGCGTGCGCCATCTTCGAGATCTCCTCGATCGGCTGATGGACACCGGTGGAGGTTTCCGCGTGCACGATCGCGACCAGCTTGGGCGTCTTGGCGGCAGCAAGCGCCTGCTCGATCTTTGCCGGCTCGACGATTCGGCCCCATTCGGCGTCCACCCGATGGAGCCGGGCGCCGAGGCGCGCGGCGAGGTCGGCCAGGCGGGTGCCGAAGGCACCGGCGACGCCCACGATGACCTCGTCGCCCTCCTCGACCAGGTTGGCCAGCACGGCTTCCATCCCGGCCGAGCCGGTGCCGGAGACCGGGAAGGTGATCTCGTTGCAGGTGCGGAAGACGATGCGCAGCATCCGCTTGAGCTCTTCCATCACCTTGACAAAGTCGGGGTCGAGATGGCCGACCACGGGCGAGAGCATCGCCTTCATCACCCGCGGATGGACATTGGAAGGGCCGGGGCCGAGGAGCACGCGCGCCGCCGGCTGGAGTTCCGGAAACGACTGATTGGCCAACGCAGTTTTCCCTTTCGAAGCGCCGGTGCGCGTCACGGTCGTCCGCGTCACACCGGCACGGATTGCGTTCATTATCAACTACCTGCTCGCCCCGCAAAAGCGCTCGCGACGTTGAAGGTCGTCTTCCGTAACATGCCGATGCGCCGGTCGTGCTAAAGTGGCTGGCCGTGGAGGACGCCGCTATCCAGGCCGCCCAGTCCGCCGCGTCGCTCGCCGACGAGCTTACCGCGATAGTCGGCGCCGACGGTGTCGTCTCGCGCGCAAGCGAGCTCAGCGTCTATGAGTGCGACGGCTGGACGATCGCGAAGAACGCGCCCGACCTGCTGGTGCTCCCGCGCACGACCGCGCAGGTAAGCCGCGTGCTCGCCGCGCTCGACCGCCGGGGACTTGCCTTCGTGCCACGCGGCGCGGGCACCGGGCTTTCCGGCGGATGTCTTCCGCTGGGGGCGCCTGTGATGGTCTGCACGTCGCGGATGAACCGGATCGTCGCCATCGACCTCGCCAACCGGCGCGCCGAGGTCGAAAGCGGCGTGGTCAACCTCAATGTGACCAACGCGGTCGCCGCCGCCGGCTACTTCTACGCGCCCGATCCCTCCTCGCAGGCGGCCTGCACGATCGGCGGCAATATCGCCGAGAATTCCGGCGGGCCGCATACGCTGAAGTACGGCGTCACCACCAACCACGTGCTCGGCGTCGAGCTGGTGCTGGCGGGCGGCCAAGTGGTCGAGCTGGGCGGGCCGACCGAGGAGCGCTGCGGCTACGATTTGGTCGGCGCGGTCGTCGGCGCCGAGGGCACCGCAGGAATCGTCACCCGCGCGACCCTGAGATTGCTGCGCGAGCCCCAAGCACATCGCACGTTGCTTGCAGTCTTCGCCGACGTGGACGGCGCGACCCGCGCAGTTTCGGCGATCATCGCGGCCGGAATCATCCCCGGCGCGATCGAGATGATGGACCAGCTTATCATCCAGGCGGTCGAGGCCGCCTTCAAGGTCGGCTTTCCGCCCGACGCCGGAGCGGTGCTGATCGTCGAACTCGACGGCCTGGAGGCTGGGCTTGGCAGGCGCGCCGACCAGGTCGCGCACCTCCTGACTGAGAGCGGGGCGTCGGAAGTCAAACTTGCGCGCGACGCAGCCGAGCGGGCGCTGTTGTGGAAGGCCCGCAAGCGCGCCTTTGGCGCGGTCGGGCGGCTCGCGCCCAACTATGCGACCCAGGACGGCGTGGTCCCGCGCACCCGCCTGCCAGATATCCTGCGCGTGATTTCGATCCTAAGCCGCCATTTCAAATTGCCGATCGGCAACGTCTTCCACGCCGGCGACGGCAATATCCATCCGATCGTGCTCTACGACGAGCGTGACCCTGACCAGGTGCGGCGCGCGATCGAGGCCGGCCGCGAAATCCTCAAGGCGTGCGTCGAGATGGGGGGGAGCTTAAGCGGCGAGCACGGGATCGGCGTGGAGAAGCAGCAGGAGATGCCGCTTCTATTTACGCCCGACGACCTGCTCGTGATGAGCGAGCTGCGGCGGGTCTTTGACCCCGCCGGCCGCGCCAATCCCCACAAGGTCATCCCGCAGCCGGGCGCCTGCGTGGAGGTCGCCGCGCCGCGCCGCCAGGTTGCGCTCTAGCGATGAGGCGCACCCGTCCGCACAGCCGGCAGCATGCGGCCCGAGGCCTCCGGTCGGTCCGTGGCTGAAGTCGAGATTTCCCGCGTTGAAGGTAGGATGCGCTCGCTGCTGGGCGCCGAGCGCGTGCGTGCGCCGCGCGGAGGTGAGGCGCTCGCCGCGGCGCTGATCGTCGAGCCGCGCGACGCTGACGAGGTCGCCGAAGTCGTGCGCGTCTGCGAGGCCGAACGGATCGCGCTTGCGCCGCTCGGCGCCGCACGGACGCTAGCTGAGATCCGCCGCGCACCAGTAGCGCTTGGAGTCTCGCTCGCCCGGATGAACCGTATCGTGACCTACGAGCCCGAGGACATGACGGTGACGGTCGAGGCGGGAATCGCATTGGGCGCGCTCAACGCCCGGCTGGCGGCCCACGGCCAGCGCCTGCCGCTTGATCCGCCCGATCCGCAGGCGGCCGCAGTAGGCGCGCTGCTTGGCGCGGCGCACAGCGGCCCGCTTCGGCTCTCGGAGGGAACGCCGCGCGACCTCTTGATCGGCGTGCGCTTCGTTGGCCACAGCGGTCGCCTCGTGCATGGCGGCGGGCGCGTGGTCAAAAACGTCGCAGGCTATGATTTGATGAAGGTGATGACCGGGTCGTTCGGCACGCTGGGCATAATCCACGAGGCGACCTTCAAGGTGCGGCCGCTTCCCGAAGACTACACGACGGGCCTGACGGCGTTTAAAAGCACGGCCGCCGCGTTCGCCGCGGCCGCGGCGCTTAACGACGCGCTGCCGCTGGTCCATCTGGAGGTGCTCAGCCCTGCGCCGGCCGCGCGCTTCGGCTACGCGGGTGCGTTCCTGACGCTCACCGGATTCGCCGGTAATCCGTCTGAAATAGCTTACCAGCGTGGGCGTATCGCCGAGCTCGCATCCGGCGCGGAGTTCATCGAAGGCGCGCGCGCCAACGAGAATTACGAACTGCTGCGCGATCTCGAACTGGCGCCGACGCCCGGCGGCGCGGCGGCGATGGTCGCGCGGCTTGCGACGCCGCCGGCCGAGCTGGCGCGATGCGTCGAGGCGTGCGCGGCGGAGTTTCGCGCACATGCGGGAAGCGGTGTCGCCGAAATCTTCGTCGGCGGCGACTTGAGCCCGGCCGAGGCCCGCAAGGCGCTTGCGCGATGGCGCGCGGCGGCCCACGCGGTGCGCGGCAATCTGCGGCTGCTTGCCGCTGCACCTGCGTTGCGCGCGCATCTGGACTTCTTTGACGAGCCGCCCGCCGGCGCGCTCGGGCTGATGCGCCGGATGAAGACGGTTTTTGACCCTGCGGGAATCTTCAATCCCGGATGCTTCGCCGGGGGCATCTGATGGCGGACGCATCGAGCAGCGCGGCGGCGCGCGCGCTTGCGGACGAGCAGCCTGTGAAGCCCGGCGCGCCTGCCGTTCGCGCCGCGCCGGCGCGCGACGTCGTCGATTACGACCTGCTCTTCGATTGCGTGCACTGTGGGCTGTGCCTGGAGTCGTGCCCGACCTACCTCGTGACGCGTGCCGAGATGGATTCGCCGCGCGGGCGCGTTTACCTGATGAAGGCGCTCGCCGAAGGGCGGATCGCGCTCGACCGCGACGTCGTGCGCCATTTCGACGCCTGTCTCGGATGCCGCGGATGCGAGACCGCCTGCCCCTCGGGAGTGCATTACGGGCGGCTGCTGGAGCGCGCGCGCGACTACGTCGGCCGCAATTACCAGCGCGCTCTTGGCGACGGCTTTCGTCGCGCAGCGATGCGCGCGATCTTTCCCTTTCCGGCGCGCCTGCGCGCGCTGCTCTGGCCGCTGCGCGTCGCCGAGCGGATGGGGCTGCGCGACGTGGTGCGCCGGCTTGCGCCGCGCGGACTGCGCGAGTGGATAGACCTCGTCCCGCCGCGCCAGTTCGGGGCGCCGCTCTATCCTCAAGCACCGGCGGCGGCGAAGCCGGACGCACCGAGCGCGGTGGTTCATCAGGGATGCGTCGCGCAGGTCTTGACGCCGTCAGAGAACCTCAACAGTGAGCGCGCGCTTGCGGCGGCGGGCTACCGCGTGGTGCGGCTCGGGCACACGGTATGCTGCGGCGCGCTTGACCTGCATGACGGCAATCTGCGGCGCGGGCTGGAATTCGCCCGGCGCAACGTGCGCGCGCTCAGGGCGAGCGGCGCCGAGGCGATTGTCTGCGCGGCCTCAGGATGCGCCGCGGCGATCGCGTCGTACGGCGAACTGCTGAAGGACGATCCGGAACTGGCGGCGGACGCGCGCGCCGTCTCCGCACGTACCAGCGACCTCGGCACGCTATTGCTCGCGCGCGGCGGCGCGGTAGGAAAGCTGGAGTGCGTCGTGACCTACCATGACTCGTGCCATCTGGTGCACGGGATGGGCGTGCGCGAGGCGCCGCGCAAGCTTTTACGCTCGGTCCCGGGCGTGCGGGTGGTCGAGATGGCGGAGTCCGATTTGTGCTGCGGCTCTGCCGGAAGCTACAACCTGCTCGAACCTGCGATGGCGCACGAGCTGGCGCGGCGCAAGGCCGACAATATCGAGGCGACCGGCGCCGATTTCGTCGTGCTTGGCAATCCCGGATGCGAATTCCAGATAGCCGCCGAGCTCCGCCGGCGCGGCTCGCGCGTGCGGGTGATCCATCTCGCCGACTTTCTTGCACTCGCCGCGGCCGGCCCGTGATTCCTCGAAGTGTTTAGAGCCTGCGCGCTATAGGGACTGCGGCATGCGCCGCACCATACGGCACACGCCGGCCGACCTGACGGGAGCGGTTGGTCGATGGCGAAGCGCAAACTCGAGGTAGCGATAGTCGGCGCCGGAATCGGCGGCCTCGCCGCGGCCGGCGCGCTGCGCCGCGTCGGGATCGAGGTCCGGATCTACGAGCAGGCAGGCCGCTTTGCGCGCGTCGGCGCGGGAATCCAGCAGAGCCCCAACGCGGTCAAGGTGCTGCGTGGCCTCGGACTCGAAGACCGTCTGCGGCGGGCGGCCTTCTACCCGCACACCTCGCTCAATCGCGAGTGGGATACCGGCGCGATCACCAACGCGTACCCGCTGGGAGGCGAAATCGAGGAGCGCTTCGGCGCGCCCCATCTGCTGCTCCATCGCGGCGACCTCCGCGACGTGCTCGCGTCGATCGTGCCCGCCGAAATCATTCAGCTCGGCAAGCGGCTGGTCGGACTCGACCAGCGCGGCGACCGGGTCACCCTGACTTTCGCCGACGGCGGGCGTGCGCAGGCCGACGCCGTAATCGGCGCCGACGGCGTTCATTCGTTGGTGCGCGAGATTCTGCTCGGCCCCGAGAAGCCGCGTTTCACCGGGCGCGTCGCCTATCGCACGACATATCCCGCGGCGCGATTAGGCGAGCTGGAGGTTGACGACAGCACCAAGTGGTGGGGCCCCGATCGCCATATCGTAATCTACTACGTCAGGCCCCGCCGCGAAGAGATCTATTTCGTCACCAGCACGCCCGAGCCCGACTTCGAGGTCGAGTCATGGTCGATGAAGGGCGACCTGGGGATGCTGCGCGAGGCTTATGCCGGGTTCCATCCGCAGGTCCAGGCGGTGCTCGCGGCCTGTCCGGAAGTGCACAAGTGGGCGCTGGTCGAGCGCGACCCGCTGCCGCGATGGGGCGAGGGCAGGGTCGTCCTGCTCGGCGACGCGTGCCATCCGATGACGCCGTACATGGCGCAGGGTGCGGCTATGGCGGTTGAGGACGCCGCCGTCCTCTCGCGCTGTCTTGACGGCGTCGATGCCGACGGCGTTGCGCCGGCACTCAGGCGCTACGAACGCAGCCGGAGCGAGCGGACCTCGAAGATCCAGCTCACGTCGCGGCTCAACACCTGGATGCGCCATCACACCGACCCGTCGTGGGTTTACGGCTACGACGCGTGGACCGCTCCGCTGGCCGAGGCGTGACGGAGGGCGTCCGCCTCCAGGCTGCGTGCTGTGAAATTCTCAGCGATTGAGCGGCTGACCACGCTTCGCTAGCAGTGTGGCGAGGCGGTCAACCCCCCTGTGGCGTAGGATCGATTCATGGTTAAATTTTGATGTCCGGTTTACAGGAGGACTTTGTGCGGGACATTAGTTCGCTTCCTGCAAAGGCTCGTGGATTCGTCATGTTTGCCTTGTTCGCCGCCGCGCTTTTGGCGGGCGGCGTCGGCTTCGCTGACACCCAGGTGGCCGTCAGTGCCGAGCCGCAAATGTTCAAGATTCTGAGCTCCGACGGCCAGCAGGTGCTGGGCCATGCCGTGTACCACGTGCGCCCGGCGCCCGACGGTGCGGTCGTAATCGGAGAAAACCGCTACCTCGACGGCGAGCGCGACGTCGAGCATGACGTCATCAAGATCCCCACCAGCGGCGAGCTTCCGACCCTGGTAAGATTCGAACGCGCCTTCTTCAACGCCGACGGTTCGCGCAAGTACGCAAGCCGCGCGGACCTGGGAGCGGGCAGCGCCGTCTGTATCAGCTACGAGAATGGCCGCGAGCGCACGATGAATCGGCGCATGGAATTCGCGCCCGACACCTACGCCGGCGCGAGCGCGGTGGTCGCGCTGGAACACGCGCTACGCCGCGGGATACGCGCGATGGGCTTCCATTTCTTTGATTGCGCGCCCGGGCCAACCGTGGTCGCAGTGACTGCGGATCCGCCTGCCGAGGGCCGGAGCTGGCGCTTCTATCCGTCGAGCCGACTGGCGCAGGTTGACGTGACGGCGGAGCTGGGATGGCTGGGTTCGCTGGTCGAGGGCCTGGTACCCCATCGCGACGTTTGGTTCGACCGCGGCCCGAACGGCGGGTGGGAATACGTCGGCGGCACCGTCCAGCGCTACTTCGCCGGCGGTCCGCAGGTGCTCCTGGTGCGTGAGGCGGCGGCCCACTAGCGCCTCCGCGAATTTGCGATTTCCCGATCAGCGGCGAGCGCGTTCGCGCCCGCGCTCGACCTGAGGGGAGCACGACTCGCGTCCCGCTTAGGGGTTACGGGTAACGACGATTCCACTCCCGCGCAGCATCGGCGAGCCGTCGATCGCGCACACCGCCGCCGCGCCCGGCACCTGTCGGCGCTCGGCGCGGTCGGTGACCTGGAAGACCGCCTCGGCAATGTGTCCCATCCCGTGCAGCCGCCCTTCGCTGAGGCTGCCGCCGAAGGTGTTGACCGGCAGCTCGCCCTCGAGCGCGATTCGCCCGTCCTGGATAAACTGCCACGCCTCGCCGCGCCCGCAGAAGCCCGCAGCCTCCAGCCAATAGAGCGCCGAAGGACTGAAGCCGTCGTAGAGTTGAGCGGCGTCCATGTCCGACGGGCCCATCGCGGCCGCCGCCCACAGCTTGTCGGCGAGCGATTTTCCGCACGCGACGTAATCGTCGAGCGTGTAATAGAGCAGGGCGCGGCGGCCGGCGGTGTTCTGTCCGTAGCCGGCAAGGTAGGCGGGCGGATGGCGCAGGTCGCGCGCACGCTCGCTCGTGGTCATCACCAGCGCGACGCATCCTTCGACCGGCACGTCGCAATCGAACAGGCAGAAGGGCTCGGCGATAAGCCGCGCCTTGAAGTAATCCTCGCGCGTCATCGGTTTGGTGTAGAAGAACGCGCGCGGGTTGAGATTGGCGTTGCGCCGCGAGTTGACAACGAAGCTGCATAGGTGCTCGCGGGTCGCGCCGTACAGATGCATGTAGCGCCGCCACGCCATCGCGTGCGACTGGATGATGCTGATCGCGCCCCACGGCGCGAGGAACTGCGCGTCGCCCGCGGCGCGCGCGGCGCCGAACGCGCCGTAGCGGCGTGGTTGATGGAGCGCGCGCCAGATCAGCACGTAATCGCAGGCGCCGGCGAGCAGCGCGTTGGCGCCCTCGATAACCGGCGCCGCGATCATCCCGGTTTCGATCTGCGCGTACCAGCGGACGTCCAGTACAGGCGCCAGATGGTTGATGATCCACGCCACGCTGACGATATCGACGCCGTCGCGGCTGCCCGCGCCCAGAAATGGCGCTTCGGGATAGGTGGCGAGCCCGTCAATCTGCGTGGGGCTCAGCCCGGCGTCGGCGACCGCCGCGCGGCAGGCGTCCAGCGCGAGCAGCCCCAGCGGGCGCTTCGACTCGCGCACCAGCTCGGAGTAGCCGATCCCAACGATCGCGGTCTTGCCCTTGCCTGCCCACATCGCCCCGTGCCCTCTCTCACACCGGCCTGAACTGCGGAATCACGAGGTCCGCCCCACGCTCTTCGAAGCAGACTTCGACGCGGCCGCCGATGCGGATTTTGCCGAGCTCCGCGTGCGGCAGGGTGGCGACCATGAACAGCATCGGTTGTTCGTCGAGCTCGACCACGATATTGACGTAGGGAATCTCGCTCTCGAAGCCGGCGACGTTGGGCTGATGCATCACGGTGTAGGTGTAAATGGTGCCGCGGCCGGAAAGCGGCGCGAACTGCAGGTTCGGCGATGAGCAGCGGTCGCAGGTCGGGCGCGGCGGATGGTTGTAATAGCCGCACTCGGAGCATCGCTGGGCGACCAGCCGGTGCTCGCGCGCCGCGTCCCAGAACGGCTGCGAGAGTTCGTCGGGAACCGGAACCGGTTTTTCGTTCGGCAGCGCCATGGCGCGTTCCAATCGCGGATCCTGCGTGCGACGCCCGCGTCGCGCCGGCGAATCCGCATCCGTCTATAGCAGGTTTGCCCGCGCGAGTGTCAGCGCCGCGCGCGCTTTTCCGCGGTCGGCGCCGTGCAACGAGCGACCGGCGCAGGCGGCGCTGGCGCCTCGGGGAAGTAGCGCCACCGCATCCATGCCGCCACGTCAACGAGGCCGATCATCACCGGCACCTCGATAAGCGGGCCGATCACTGCGGCGAAGGCCGCGCTGCTGTCGATGCCAAAGGTTGCGACGGCGACCGCGATCGCGAGCTCGAAGTTGTTCGAGGCCGCGGTGAAGGAAAGCGCGGCAGTCCGAGCATAATTCGCCCCCGCCTTGCGGCTCAGCGCGAAGGAGAGCGAGAACATGGTCACGAAGTAGAGCACGAGCGGGACCGAGATCCGCGCAACGTCGAGTGGCAGCCGCACGATGGCGGCGCCCTTGATCGAGAACATCACCACGATCGTGAACAACAGGAAAATCAGCGTGAGCGGACTGATGCGAGGAACGAACTCGCGCCGGTACCATTCCCTGCCCTTACGCGCAGTCAGGATCTTCCACGTCGCGAAGCCGGCGGCGAAGGGGATCCCCAGGTAGATGCCGACGCTTGCCCCGATTTTGCCGACCGTAATGCGAACCGCGGCGCCGTCCAGTCCCAGCCATCGCGGGAGCACGGTGATGAAGGCGAAGGCGTAGAGTGAGTAGAAGAGCACCTGGAAGATCGAGTTGAAGGCGACCAGCCCAGCGCAGTACTCGCTATCGCCTTCGGCGAGATCGTTCCACACGATAACCATCGCGATGCATCGCGCGAGACCGATCAGGATCAGCCCGACCATGTACCCGGGCGAATCGCGCAGGAACGCTACCGCAAGCGCGAACATCAGCAGCGGACCGATAATCCAGTTTTGCACCAGCGAGAGGCCCAGGATTTTCCAGTCGCGAAAGACGTCGCCCAGCTCGTCGTAGTTAACTTTCGCAAGCGGCGGGTACATCATCAGGATGAGCCCGAGCGCGATCGGGATCGAGGTCGTGCCCAGGCTCAGCGCGTCGAAGGCCGCCTTCACTTCGCCGAAGGTCTCGCCCAATGCGACGCCCGCCGCCATCGCAAGGAAAATCCAAAGCGTTAGGTAGCGGTCGAGAAACGACAGCCGGCGCATCACGGACGGCTGCGAAATTGTCGCGACTGCACTCATCGCAGGCACCTGTCGGGATTGATCCGTCTGCGCGCCGATCAGCGCTCCGATCCACTGCGGCCGCGGGTCTCGCCAACCTCTCGAACATGCCGCTGCAGCGTTAGCCGGTCGAGTGAATCTATCGGCAGACTGGTGAAAATTTTGATTCGGCGCTCCAGTTCGGTGTAAACGCGCAGAAAGAAACGGCGCCTCGCCTCAGCGGGGCCGGCGAACGCCGCAGGGTCGGCGACACCCCAGTGCGCGGTGATCGGCTGCCCCGGCCACAGCGGGCATGTCTCGCCCGCGGCCTGGTCACATACGGTGAAGACGAAGTCGAGCGGGGGCGCGCTCGGGCGCGCGAACTCCTCCCAGCTTTTGCTGCGCAGGCCGGAAGTTTCGTAGTTCAGGCTTGTGAGCAGCTCGAGTGTCAGGGGATGGATGACGCCCGTTGGATGGCTGCCCGCGCTGAAGGCGCGAAAGCGCCCGCCGCCCCATCGGTTGAGCGCACACTCGGCCATGATGCTGCGCGCCGAATTGCCGGTGCACAGGAACAGCACGTTGAACACGCGCTCAGCCATCGTTGCGCGTCCGCCGTGCCCGCCCTTGAGGCGTGTTGCGCGCCGCGGCCCGTTTCACCACCCGCCCGGCCGCCTGATTGACCGCCGCGGCGCAGGGTTCCGGTTGGCACAGGCCGGGACGCCCGCCGCAGCAATGGTCGGTCAGGTAGCCGAGCAAGCCGTTCATCGCTTCGTAGTCGGCGAAATAAATAATCGAGCGGCCCTGACGGCGCGAGGTTACGAGCCTGGCGAAGCGGAGCTGATTGAGATGGAACGACAGCGTGGGCGCCGCCAGGCTGAGGCGCCGGCCGATTTCACCGGCCGCCATCCCATGCGGCGCAATGCCGATCAGCAGCCGGAAGATGTCGAGGCGGGTTTCCTGGGCGAGCGCGCCGAGCGCCGCGATTGCCGCGGCTTTGGTCGGTAACAGTTCCATATTTCCAGAGCTATAGAAATATATCGCACAACGCGCGCGCCGGCGTCAACTGCGACCCGGGGCCGGAAATCTAGCTCAGGTATCCAGCGTGGCGCAGGTATTCGGCGAGCAGCACCGCGCCGCGCCCGGCGCCCATCGCCGCGTTGTGCGTCACCAGCAGGTATTTCACGCCGTTGGGCAGGACCTCGTCGGCGCGGATGCGTCCGACCGAGGTGGTCATCCCGCGCTCGGCGTCGCGGTCGAGCCGCGGCTGCGGACGCATCGGGTCGCGATGCACGGTGATCATGTGGTGCGGCGAGTTGGGCAGGCCAAGTGCGGTGAACTCGCGGCCGAAGCTCTCGAAGGCTTCGCTCACCGCCTCGGGCGAGGCCGCGCGCTTGAGCGCCACCGCGACCGCCTCGGTGTGACCGTTGAGCACCGCGGCGCGAGTGCAGGTCGCGCTCACCTTGACTGGCAGTTCGGCGATTCCGCCCTCGCCCATCCGGCCCAGGATCTTGCGCGTCTCGATCGTGATGCGCTGCTCTTCGTGCGGGATGAACGGGACGATGTTCTCAACGATGTCGAGCGCAGGCAGGTCGCGTCCGGCGCCCGAAATCCCCTGCATCGTGGTGACCATCGCGGCCTCCACGCCGAAGCGCGCGTCGAGCGCCTTGAGCGTCACCGCAAGGCCCGTCGCCGTGCAATTGGGCAACGTCACGATATAACCCTTCCATCCGCGGCGCCGGCGCTGCTCGCGCACGATCGCCAAATGGTCGAGGTTGACGCCGGGAATCACCAGTGGCACGTCGGGCTCCATCCGATGCGGTCGGGCAGTGCTGATGGTGGGCACGTGCGCGGCGTAGAGCGGCTCCAGCTCACGCGCGGCCTCCGATTCGACCGCGGCGAAGACCACGCCGATGCCGTTCACACGCATCGACCTGGCGTCCTGGACTTCGAGGCCCAGCGCCGTTGTCGGCGGTTCGCATCCGCCGACGTACCATCGTCGGATTCCGCTCGCGGCGTCGGTGATGGCTTCGCCAAAGCTTTTGCCGGCCGAGCGCTCGGAGGCGGCGAGTGCGGCGATTTCGAAGAAGGGATGGCCGTCGAGGGCGGCGAGCACCTGTTGGCCAGCGATTCCGGTGGCTCCAACGACCGCGGCTTTGATCTTCATCTCGAGCTCGAAGCTGTCGCGAACCGTGCGCCTTGCGCCGCGCGCGCGCGCGGGCCCGCGCCCCATCCGGAACGCGCTCCAAAGCTTACAGAATATAGATACGGATGGACGCGATCCATACTGGGGCGCAGCTCACAGGCGGCGCAGCAGCCAGTCGCGCACGGTGCCATATAGCTCGTCGCCGGCGTGGGTGAAGCGATGGTCAGCGCCATCGAAGAGCTGGAGCGTGCGCGGCTCGCGCGCGCGTTCGTAAAGTATCTGCGAGCATTCATGCGAGAGGATCGTGTCGGCGGTGCCGTGCAGCAGGAGCAGCGGGCGCGGCGCAAGCTCGCCGACCACGTGAGCGCCGGCAAGCTGGCTGGAGAGCGCGATGACGGTGGTGACCGCCGGGGCGAGCGTGCCCGCATTGATCGCGACCGCGCCGCCGAAGGAATGGCCGATGAGCGCCGCGCGCGCGTAGCCGATGCTCTTGAGAAAGGTCAGCCCGGCCATCGTGTCGACGACGCACTCGCCGAACTCGTTGGGCATCCGGTAATTCAGCCGCGCCACGCCGATCCCCAGCGGCGGCAGTTCCAAGCCCATCCGCGCGTAAAGCAGCGCCGGGCCGTCGAAGCCGCCGATCGCGCCGCAAATACAGAGCGCTATGCGGCCGGGCGGCTCGGCGCCATGAAGTACGAGCGGGATGTCGCCGCGGGTGGTGCGAATCTCAACCCGCCGCGCGCATGCGATTTCCTCACCCGAGTTTACGCCGAGGATACGCAGGCTGATTTCGTCTTCGCCGACCATCAATTGCGTTTCCGCCGGCCCGCGCCGCTCACACGTAGAGCGCGGCGAGACGGCGCAACTCGGCGGCGTAGCTTTCGGGCTTGAGCTGGGCGCCGATCAGCATCAGGACGCATCGATGGGCGCCGGCGGCGGCGTACTGCTTGAGCCCGGCCTGCACCTCGGCGCGCTCGCCGCGCAGCTCGCGGCGCATGATCGTGATATCGAGGCGGCCGAAGTCGGTGCCTGCGGCGTCGCATTCGGCGCGCAGCTTGCGCAGCTCATCGCTGAGCTGCGCGGGCGAGAGAAAGATCGGGCACCAGCCATCGCCCCAGCGCGCCACCCAGCGCAGCGCGTTCTTGTCCTTGCTCCCGATGATGATCGGCGGGCCGCCCTTGCGCGCGGGCTTCGGATAGCAGCGCACGGGCGGGAACTTCACGTAACGGCCCTCAAAGGAGGCCTCCTCTTTGGTCCACAGCTCGCGCATCGCGGCGACGTGCTCGCGCGTCTGGGTCCAGCGATGGTTGAAATCGACGCCGAGGATCTCGGACTCCTCGCGCAGCCATCCGGCGCCGATACCGAGGAGCAGGCGACCGCCCGAGAAGCGGTCGAGCGAAGCGGCCTCGTTGGCGGTGAGCAGCGGGTTGCGCTCGGGCACCAGCAGCACGCCAGTCGCCAGCATCAAGCGTTTGGTCGCGCCCGCCGCCATCGCCATCGCCACGAACGGATCGCACATGTGGTAATAGACGTCGGGGATCTGCCCTTCGCCCGGGCGCGTTTCCGGCAGCGGCGTTGAGGTCTGGACCGGCATCACCGAATGGTCGGGCAGCCAAAGCGACTCGAAGCCGAGTTCCTCGGCGGTGCGTGCGAGGTCGGCGGGATTGACGGTGCGCTCGTTGGGTGCGACCAGCAGTCCTATTTTCATGGTGTCCTCGAATAGCCTGGCGAATCGTCGTCCATCCCAGCCGTGCGACTTAACCCTTGGCCCCTTCCCTTAAGGGAAGGGGGAGAGATCAGGGCGCCCGCATCGTCGATCCGACGACATTCCTATTTCTTCGGGGCAGTGACCTCCTGGAAGGCGCGGATCGCCTCGACCGCAGTTGGCACTCCGCTGTACTGCGAAAGGTGGAATATCATTTCCTTGAGCTCGGCCTGGGTGATGCCCAGGTTGAGCGCGCCACGCATGTGGACGCGCAGCTCGGCGCCGCGCCCGAGCGCCATCAGCGCCGCCATCGTGATCATCGAGCGAGTCTTGATCGGCAGTCCCGGGCGGGCCCAGATCTTGCCGAACAGCTCGTCGTTGAGGAACTTGCCGAAGTCGGCATCGAAAGAGCTGAGAAACTCGTCGCCCGCCTTGGCCGCCTTTTCGCCCCACAACTGGGTGCGGATAGCCATTCCCTTTTCGCGCGCATCGTCAGCCATTGCGATTCTCCTTATCGTTAGTAAGTTAGTTAGTCAGTAGCGGTACACCCGGTTCAGGAAGAGGTGCGTACCTTGACCCCGGCGCGCTCTTCCTGGACCATGAACGCCGCCGCCGCGTCCTTTTCGCCCCAGCCCTTGTTGAGCGCCTCGAGCAGGTCCTGCTCGGCGTGCACCGCCAGCGGCATCGGCACGTTCAACTCGCGTGCGAGCTCGGTGGCGAGCCCGAGGTCCTTGCGCGCGAGCTTTAGCGCGAAAGTCACGTAGTCGAAGTTGCCGCGGAAGATCATGCGCGGCAGCGCCGCGTTGAGCACCATCCCCTGCCCGTAGGCGCCGCCCTGCACCGCGCGCAGGAGGGCCTCGGGCTTGACGCCCGCCTTGACTCCCATCGTGAAGGCCTCGGCCAGCAGCTGGGTGGTGCAGATCGCGATCATGTTGTGGACGAGCTTGGCGACCGAGCCGGCGCCGATCTCGCCGATGTAGGTCACCTTGTCGCCGATCGCGTCGAGCGCCGGCTTGACCTGGTTGTAGTCGGCCTCGCTCCCGCCCACCATCACTGCCAGCGTCGCCTTGCGCGCGCCGACCACGCCGCCGCTCACCGGCGCGTCGAGCATCCGGATGCCCTTGGCCTTGAGCGTGGCATGGAGCTGGCGCACCACGGTGGGCGAATTGGTCGAGAGGTCGACGTAGAGCGTCCCTGGCGCCATTGCGCCGATCAGCCCGGCCTCGCCCAGCACCACCGCCTCGACCTCGCGCGGCCCGGGTAGCGAGGTGAAGACGACCTCGGCCTCCTTGGCGGCTGCCGCGGCGCTGTCGGCCCACTTGGCGCCGCCGGCGATATGGGGTTCGGCGACCTGACGGCGGATGTCGTGAACGGTGAGCTGATGGCCCGCCTTGAGCATGTTGAGCGCCATCGAGCCGCCCATGTTGCCGAGCCCTATGAATCCGATTCGCATACCCGACCTCCCGTGGCGAAAAAAGCCGGGGCATTGCGCCCCGCGACGAAAAGCTGCGACGATCCAGCCCCCTTAAAGCATCGCCGGCGGAATCCCGCAAGGAAAACGAGCAGATGCGCCGCCCGCAGACCGGGGCGGCGGTTCAGTCCATCGTCAAGGCACTTCCGGGCACCTTCACGCCTTAACTAACCGATTGGTCGGGCGATTGACTTTCCACCGGGACTTGTATAACCGTATTGAGCCTGAAGGCCTTATCCAGAGCGGCGGAGGGACTGGCCCGATGATGCCGCAGCAACCGGCCCGCCCAGGGTGCTGGTGCTAATTCCGACGGGGCGAACGCGCTCCGGAAGATAAGGCGAGAGTCGTCGCACCCTCGTCCTTGTCTTGGGAAGAGGGTCTTTTTTTAGGCCCTTCTTCGATGGCGCTGCCGGGCTGGATATTGGGCGGGAGCGCAGAATCACTTGAGAAGCCAGAAGAGCCCGGGCAACGAATCGCGAGCGGTCGAAGGGTCGGTCTTGGTCGTCGGGATGGGCGGTCTCGGCGTGCCGGCCGTATGCGGACTGGTGCGCGGCGGTGTCCGACGGTTAGGGCTGGTCGATCCGGACCCGGTGGAGCTTTCCAACCTCGCCCGCCAGGTCATCTATGGCGCCTCCAGCCTCGGGCGGTTGAAGGTCGAGGCCGCAGCCGAGCGCCTGCGCGAAGGGTCCGAATCGGTTGCGATCGAGACCTGCCCGTTCGCTCTGTCACCAACCAACGCGCGCGGCCTTGTCCGGCGCTATGACTTCGTGATCGACGCGACCGACGATCCTGCGGCCAAGTTTCTGATCAACGATGTTTGCCTCGCGCTCGGCAAGCCCTTCGTATATGCGGGCGTGCTCGGGATGACGGGCCAAGCAATGACGGTGCTTGCGGGGCGCACGGCCTGTTTGCGCTGCCTGTTCGAGGAACCGCCCGATACGGCCGAAATCGCGAGCTGCCGCGAGGCGGGAATTATCGGTCCGGTCGCCGCGGTGATTGGCGAGATCGAGGCCGCCGAGGCAATCCGCTGGCTTGCCGGCGGGGCGCCGGAGCTGGCGGGAAAAATTCTGACTTATGAGGCGGGCGCGCATGGACGGATCCGCGTGACGCCGGTCAACGTGCGGGCGGGATGCGGATGTGCGGGCGCCGCGGTGCGCGGCGCCGAGCGTCCGGCCGCAGCGCGCAGCCAGTGAGGAACATGCGATGAACTACGTCACCAACCTGAAGTGCCGCGAGTGCGGGCAGGAATACCCGGTCAAGCCGCTGCACGTATGCGAAGACTGCTTCGGCCCGCTCGAGGTCGGCTACGACTACGCCGGGATTCGCGCGGCGGTTTCGCGCGCGACGATCGCGGCGCGCCCGCATAACCTCTGGCGTTACCGCGAGCTGCTGCCGGTCGAGGGCGAGCCCGATGCCGGCCCGTTTTCCGGCTTCACTCCGCTCCTGCACGCGCGCCGGCTGGGCGCCGAGCTCGGGCTTAAGCGGCTCTATATCAAGGACGACACGGTCAACCATCCGACGCTCTCCTACAAAGACCGGGTGGTGTCAGTGGCGATCACCAAGGCGCGCGAGTTCGGTTTCACCACGGTGTCGTGCGCGTCCACCGGCAACCTGGCGACGGCGGTTGCCGCGCATGCCGCGCGGGCCGGCTTGCGCTCGGTGATTTTCATGCCCGAGGGGGTCGAGACCGGCAAAATCGTGGGCTCGGCGATCTACGGCGCGCAGGTGATCACGATTCGCGGCAATTACGACGACGTCAACCGGCTGTGCAGCGAAATCGCCGACAAGTACGGGTGGGCTTTCGTCAATATCAACCTGCGCCCGTACTACACCGAGGGGGCCAAGACCTTCGGCTTCGAGGTCGCCGAGCAGCTCGGATGGCGCCTGCCCAACCATATCGTGCTCCCGACCGCCGGCGGCACCATCCTGCCTAAGGTCGCCAAGGCCTTCCGCGAGCTGCGCGAGGTCGGCCTGGTCCACGGCGGCGAGTGCAAGGTGTACTGCGCGCAGGCGGCCGGCTCGGCGCCGGTGATCCATGCGCTGCACAAGGGCACCGACCTCATCACCCCCGTCAAGCCCGACACGATCGCCAAGTCGATCGCGATCGGCAATCCGGCCGACGGCTTTTACGTCCTGCGCGCGGTGCGCGAGTCGAACGGATGGGGCGATAGCGCGACCGACGCCGAGATTATCAACGCGATCAAGCTGCTCGCCCGCACCGAGGGCATCTTCGCCGAGCCCGCCGGTGGGACGACGCTGGCCGTCGCGCTCAAGCTGCTTGCCGCGGGGCGCTTCAAGCCCGACGACAGCGTGGTGGTGTCGATCACCGGCAACGGCTACAAAACGCTGGAGGCGGTGGCAAAATCGATCGAGGAACCGTTCGTGATCGAGGCTCGGCTCAAGGACTTCGACGCGCTCTACGAGCGGCTGGGCAACGGCAAGCGGACGATGGCCGGCGCGGCTTGATGGGGCGCGGGCGCGCTTGTAAAGCCGGGCGCGGAAGCATAAGCATCAGACCAACTCTAGGAGGTACGGTTTCGACCATGTCAGTCAGGGTACGGGTTCCGACGCCGTTGCGCAGGTTCACCGGGGGCAGCGACGAGGTCGCCGCGGCGGGCGAGTCGGTGCGCGCGATTATCGAGGACCTCGAACGGCGCCACCCGGGAATCCGCGAGCGCCTGCTGGACGACAAAGGCGAACTGCGCCGCTTCGTCAACATCTACGTCAACGGCGACGACATCCGCTTCCTCAACCAGCTCAACTCGAAGGTCAAGGATGGCGACGACCTTTCCATCGTCCCAGCTATCGCCGGCGGCTGCTGAGCAGGAGTACGTGCCGACCGCGCGCGCGCACAGCGTGCTCGAGCTGATCGGCAACACCCCGCTGCTCGAAATCACCCGCGTCACCCAAGGCCTGCTGCGCCCCGGGGTGCGGGTCTTCGCCAAGCTGGAAGGGGTCAACCCGGGCGGCTCGGTCAAGGACCGGCCTGCGCGCAAAATGGTCGAGCTCGGCCTTCAGCGCGGCGAGTTGCGTCCGGGCAAGGTGATTATCGACTCGACCTCGGGCAACACCGGAATCGCGCTGGCGATGGTGGGCGCGGCGCTCGGCTATCCGGTCGAGCTGGTGATGGCGGCCAACGTAAGCCGCGAGCGTAAGAAGATTATCGAGGCCTTCGGCGCGCGACCCATCTACTCCGACCCGCTGGAAGGCTCCGACGGCGCGATCGTGCTCTGCCGCAAGCTTATCGCCGCGAATCCCGAGCGCTACTTCAAGCCCGACCAGTATAATAACGAGGCCAACCCGCTGGCACACTTCGAGACCACCGGACCCGAGCTCTGGCGCCAGACCCGCGGCCGGGTCACCCATTTCGTCGCCGGCATCGGCACCGGCGGCACCATCATGGGAACCGGGCGCTATCTCAAAGCGCAGAACCCGGCGGTGAAGGTTATCGCGGTCGAGCCCGACGACCCGATGCACGGGCTGGAGGGGCTCAAGCACATGGCCTCGTCGATCGTCCCTGGCATCTACCACGAGCGCGAGCTCGACGGCAAAATCCAGGTCAGCACCGAGGACGCCTACGAGATGGTCTATGCGCTGGGTCAGCTTGAAGGCGTGCTGGTGGGACAGTCGTCGGGCGCGGCGATGGTGGCGGCGCTGCGGGTCGCGCGCGGCCTGCGCGAGGGATGCGTGGTGACGGTGTTCGCCGACTTTGGCGACAAGTATCTTTCGACCAACCTGTGGATCGGATGGGAGCAGTGGCGCAGGGAGCGCCTGCTGAAGCTCGTCAGCAAATGGAACGCGTCCGCGAGCGTTACTACCTGACCTACCCCAAGACGCTGATTCGCGAGCCGCTTCTCTACCACCTGGTCAAGAAGTTCGACCTGGTGTTCAACATCCGCGGCGCCAGCGTTTCGGAGGAGATGGGCCTGGTCGCGGTCGAGTTCGAGGGTACCAGCGAGCAGATCGAGCGCGCCCTGGCATGGTTGCGCCAGAGCGGCGTCACGGTCGAACCGATCGAGAAGAACGTTATTGAGTAGGCGCGGCTCGCGCCCCGATGATTCTCAACGACCAGCAGATCGAGCGCTACAGCCGCCAGATCATCGTTCCCGGCGTCGGCGGGCGCGCGCAAGAGCGCCTGCTCGGCGCGCATGCGGCGGTCGTCGCTGAGCCCGCCGACGCCGAGGGGGCGCTCGCCTATCTGGCCGGCGCGGGCGTGGGCCGGATAACGAGTTATCCGCTCGGCGCGCGCGAGGCGTACGAACAAAGGGTCGCGCACCTGCGCGACCTCAATCCCGAGGTGACGGTCATGCTTGCCGGCGGCGCCGAAGGCGCGCGCCGCGACGCCGACGCGCTAACCTTCCCGGGACTGATCCTGGCTCTCATTGGCAGCGCGCGCACGGCCGAAATTGCGGAATCCGTCTGTCGCGCGCATCGCCACGCTCAGGCAGTGATCGCGCGGCTCGATACGCCGGCGCTGGTCGCGGTGCTTCCCGCGCCGCCGCCGTGTGCGCTATGCGCCGACGCGGAGGTGCTGCGAGCTCCCGGCGAGCGCGCCGCGAATGCGGGTGCGGTTGGGATGGTTGCCGTGACGGAGGCATTCAAGCTGCTCGCGGGGTTGGAGGAACGTCCTGCGCCGCGGCTGTTCGAGTTTACCGGCTACGCCACGACGCCGCGCGCGCTGGCACGCCGCGCCGGCGGCGCGCGATGCGCATGCCAGGCGCAATGAGCGGCTCGCCCGCCAACGAGGCTGGGCGCGCCGCACGCGCCGCGGATACCGCGCTCTGGATGTTTGACTTCGACAACACCCTGGCGCCGCTGGAGCCGGCGGTCGATTGGGCGGCGAGCAGGCGCGAATTGCAGGCATGGCTAGCCGAACGCGGTGTCGCGCCAGCGCTTTTCGAGGAATTTCCGCGCGGCAACCTGGTGCTGTACGAGGCGTTGCGGGCGCGGCTTGAGGCGGGCGGCGCGGCCGCGCGCTCCGTGCTGCCTTCGTCCGATGCGGCTGCGGCAGCTTACGACCGCCACTCGCACGGCGCGCTGCTCCGCGGCGCCTCCGCGATTATCGAACGCTACGAACTGGCGGGTGTGGGCGCCCTTGCGCCCGCGCCCGGCGCGCTCGAGTTGCTCCGAGCGCTCAACGCCGCAGGTTGTGCGGTGGCGGTTGTGACTTCCAATTCGTCCCGCACGATCCGAGCCTGGCTAACGTCGCATCGAGCCGAGGCGCTGGCTCGGGTGATCGTCGGCCGCGACAGCGGGCTTGCGCTCAAGCCCTCGCCCGCGACGCTCAGGCGCGCGCTGGAGCTGTGCGCCGTCACCCCTGCCGAGGCCGTCTTCGTCGGCGACAGCGAGGCGGATTTCCGTGCGGCGGCGGGTTCGGGAGTGCGCTTCTACGGGATTAATGCTCGGGCGGAGGGGCGCGAGCGGCTTTTTGCACTCGGCGCTGCCGAGGTATTTACGTCGCCCGCCGCTCTCGCGGCGCATCTGGATCTCCAGGCACGCGAGACAGCGCTGAAGCCCCTGAAAGCAATGAGTTAGCGGCTCTTGCGTTGAGAGCAGGAGTTACATAACTTAATCAGTTTGTTTAGTCATTTATTTTAGGGAGGCGGCATTCGCGGGCGATGAGCGAGGGATTCACGTTGTGGTTCACGGGGTTGTCGGGAGCGGGGAAGTCGACGTTGGCGGGGATGGCGGCGGAGGAGCTGCGGGGGCGGGGCTACCGGGTGGAGGTGCT
>Ga0070741_10000664_pt1 | contig 118401 bp, 115 predicted proteins | sample Coa_R1_4_FD_66440 | JGI IMG/M metagenome (GOLD analysis project Ga0070741, IMG submission 66440) | Surface soil microbial communities from Centralia Pennsylvania, which are recovering from an underground coalmine fire - Coalmine... | ecosystem: Environmental > Terrestrial > Soil >... | reverse complement strand
ATCGACTGCACACGCATACCCTTCATGCCTACGCACGCACCCACAGCGTCCACATCCTTGTCTTTGGACATGACGGCAATCTTCGTACGCTCGCCGGCTTCGCGGGCAATGGCGCGGATTACAACCGTCCCGTCGTAAATCTCCGGAACCTCTGTCTGGAAAAGGTGCTGAACCAGTTCCGGTGCGGCTCTCGAGACGACGACGGCAGGGCCTTTGGAAGCTTTTTCTACGCGGGCAATAACAACGCGGACTCGCTCGCCCATGGCGAACGATTCCAGCCGCGACTGCTCTTTGCGCGGCATGCGGGCTTCGGCTTTGCCGATATCGAAGATCACATCCGGACCTTCGACCCGCTTTACGGTGGCGTTGACGATCTCGCCGACGCGGCCGATGTATTCGTTGTAAACCGTGTCGCGCTCGGCTTCGCGGACTTTTTGGAAGATCACCTGTTTCGCAAGCTGCGCCGCAATGCGCCCCAGAATTCCCTCGGTTTCCTTGGGAATCTGCAATTCGCCGCCGACTTCGACATTGGGATCGACTTTGCGGGCATCGTCCAGCGTGACCTGCAGAAGCGGGTCTTCCACCTGCTCGGGATTTTCCACCACGGTGCGGACCGCGAAAGCACGGATCTTGCCGGTGTCCTTGTCGAGTTGCGCCCGGAGATTCTCCTGGGTCTTGTAGTACTTGCGAGTGGCGACAACTATGGCGTCTTCCACCGCGCTGACTACAATCTGCGGATCAATTCCCTTCTCGCGACTCAGGGCGTCGATAGTGTTGTAAAGCTCGCTTGCCATAAAAAGTCTGCAGCTAGTAGCTGGGAGCGAGTAGCCAGAGTGAAGGCCTCAGCTACTAACTACTAGCCACTAGATTTCCGGTACCAAATTCGCTTTCTCGATCTCGGCCAAATCCAGCTCCAGTTTCTCCGGAGCGGGTTGAGGAGCGCGCGACTTCTTGCGGTCTCCGTCCAGTTCCACCGTCACCCGACCGTTCTGAAAACTTTCTAAACGCCCAAGAAAATGGCGATTGCCGTTCACCGGGTTTCGCGTCGTCAGCTTCACCAAACTGCCGACGAACCGCTGATAGTCCGCTGGCCGCGTCAGCTTCCGGTCCAGACCCGGCGATGAAACTTCGAGCACGTACGAGCCGCCGGGGATAACGTCCTCGACATCCAGGATTGTGCTCACCTCCCGGCTCAAATTCGCACAATCCTCGTGCGTCACGCCAACCGGCTTGTCGGTAGGGGCCGGGCCCGCCTTGTCGATGACGATGCGCAACATTCGTTTGTTGCCACTGCCGCGCAGGTCGACCTCGACCACCTCCAGCCCGCTGGAGGCTGCGACACGCTCCGCAATCTCGCGCACCGGATCGAGCTCAAATACCATGCAACCAATGACTTACAGTATTGCTGAAGTCCCCCGAGCACCGCCGAAACTAAAAAGTGGGCTTGCGCCCACTGGTGTGCTTCGCCAAACCTGGTACTACACAACAGTTTCCAAAATCAGAGTATACGCCGCCCGTTTCCAAAAGACAACGAGGGTTGGGAGCGGATTTCCCAAGCTTGTCGGGAAGTACAAGTCGAGTTGCGAATGTTCTCTGGTGCGCGCTAAGCAAGCATTCAACAGGCATCCATAGGCAGGGGGTCCCTCCATTACGCGGTCTCATTCGCAAGCAATGAGACTGATCCGCTCGGGATGACAAGTATGGAGAGAACAACATTTGCCTCAACCTGCGAGCGTCTCTAGAATAGAAGCTACTTCGCTGAAAAAATATGATCCACTTCCCTGTTCCTGAAGCGCTGACCTTCGATGACGTGTTGCTGTTGCCTGCCCGTTCCGACGTTGTTCCGGCTCTAGCTAATACGCAGACGCAACTTACGCGCAATATTCGACTAAACATTCCGATTGTCAGCGCGGCGATGGACACGGTGACCGAATCGCACATGGCGATTGCACTGGCGCAGCAAGGCGGGATCGGCATTGTTCATAGAAATCTGACAATCGAGCAGCAAGCGAACGAGGTAGACAAGGTAAAGCGGTCGGAGAGCGGCATGATTGTCGATCCGGTGACGATGTCGCCGGAGGCGAAGGTTTCGGATGCGCTGGAAATCATGCGCAAGTACAAAATTTCCGGCGTTCCGATCACAAAAAACGGCAAGCTCGTCGGCATTCTTACCAATCGCGACCTGCGCTTCGAGACGCGCTTCGACATTCCCATCAACAAGGTGATGACGAGGGAGAATCTGATCACGGTTCCGGTGGGCACGACCCTTGAGGACGCGGAAAAGATTCTTCACAAGCACCGCGTTGAGAAGTTGTTGGTTGTGGACGATAAGTACAACCTTAAAGGCCTGATCACGGTCAAGGATATTCAGAAGAAGCTGAAGTATCCCAACGCGGCAAAGGATTCTCAGGGACGATTGCGGGTCGCTGCGGCAATCGGGGCGACTGGCGATTTTCTGGAACGCGCGCAAGAAATGGCGAAAGCAAAAGTTGACTTGCTGGCGCTGGACAGCGCGCACGGCCACTCGACTCGGGTACTCGAAGCGGTTAAGCAGGTGAAATCCAAGCTGCCGGAGGTCGACCTGATCGCAGGAAATGTCGCGACATTTGATGGCGCGTGCGAACTAGCCCGGGCCGGTGTGGATGCGGTGAAGGTTGGGATTGGACCCGGATCGATCTGCACAACGCGGGTGGTGACGGGAGCCGGCGTCCCGCAGATCACTGCGATTGCCGAGGCATATCGTGCCACCAAAGATTCAAGCGTTCCGGTGATTGCGGATGGGGGTATCAAGTATTCGGGCGACATCGCGAAAGCCTTGGCCGCCGGAGCTGCGGCCGTCATGATTGGGTCGCTGTTTGCGGGAACGGATGAAAGCCCGGGCGAGTTAATCCTGTATCAAGGCCGGACTTTCAAGTCCTATCGCGGAATGGGATCTCTGGGCGCCATGGCGGCTGGAACGGGTGGAAGCGAGCGCTACTTTCAGAACACCGATGGGGATTCCTCGGCGGCGATGCCAGTGATCGGAGAGGAATCCAATCGGTTGGCAAAACTGGTCCCGGAAGGAATTGAAGGGCGCGTACCCTATCGCGGGTCGGTGGCGATGATCGTGCACCAGATGGTCGGCGGAGTGAAATCCGGGATGGGCTACTGCGGTTGCGCCAGCATTCCGGAGTTGCAGCAAAAGGCAAGATTCGTGCGCATCAGCATGGCAGGGTTGCGAGAAAGCCACGTGCACGATGTGGTAATCACGCGCGAAGCTCCTAATTACGGGGTAGAGTAAGGAATGCGAATTTTTAGCGCGCTACTTTTGCTCGGGGCTTTGGCGATTCCGGCGCTTGCACAAGACGAGGCAGCGGTTGCTGCTGCGAAAGCAGCATGTTCGCGAGTACCAGTTGAGTTCTCGGTCAAGACGGACACAACTCAGCATCCCACCCCAAAACCTGATGCTGGCAAAGCATTGGCGTACATCATCGAAGATCAGAGGGAAGATACAAGGCCGTGTATTGCGGGCTGCAGCGATGTTAGCGAAATCGCCATCGACGGTACATGGATGGGGGCGAACCGAGGGAGTTCTTATTTCTTCTTCCCGGTTGATCCTGGTACGCACCATCTTTGTGCCACATGGAAGAAGGGCCGTTCCCGCGCTCAGGATCGGACTTCGCTCCTGGGTTTCACGGCAGAAGCAGGGGCTACGTATTACTTCAGAGTTAAAGCGATCGCGGTAGCACCGCCGACGGCTTATTATTCACTGGATCTGGAACCGGTGAATGTGGACGAAGGACAATTGCTGGTGGCTGCGTCCCCGCTCAGCGTTTTTCATGAGAAAAAGTAGGACGATTCTGCGAATTTCGATTGAAGGCAGGGTGCAAGGTCCTGCGGAACTCAGGCCTTGACCACACGTCAAAGGGAAGTTCTGAAAGTCTGGATTGCGGCAGGGCTTTGGCTCGTCGTCATCGCGATTGAGTCGACACCATATCTGGCCTCTGTGTACACAGGTCGATTCCTATATCCCATATTCCATTTCCTGTTCGGAATGGACCGGGCCCGCTTCATGATTTGGCATCACTACATCCGGAAGACGGGCCATTTCGTTGGCTATTTCATTCTGAGTTTTCTTATGTTCCGCGCATGGCGGGAGACCCTCCCAAAGACTTCCCGCTGGGCATTCCGCTGGGGCGCAATCGCCTTTGTTGTCTCGGTTATGGTAGCCAGTCTCGATGAATGGCATCAGACTTTCATCCCAACACGGACTGGACTGGTAAGCGATGTGGTGCTGGATAGCTGTGCTGCCTTGGTCGCGCAAATCGTGATTTTCTTATGGCTGCGCCGACGGCGCACGCGACGGTTTCAACCGGCAGAAGTTTCGGTGACTCGCTAAGAATCTGTTAGCCGGCTGCTGCCAAATAGCGATTCAGAAAAGCCAGAGTTCTCAGTCCCGCATCACGCCAGACGTCAGCGGTAAAACCGTGACCCACGCCTGGGTAAATTTGCATCTCGTACGGAATGTTTTTCTTCTCAAGCAATTCTTGCAGGTGATAAGCCTCTGAAACGGGGACGGTCGGATCCTGATCTCCGTGCAGAATCAGCACCGGACAGAAGCGCTTCATGAAGAGCTTCATCTCTTTTGGCAAGCCGCCGAAGAACTCGGCGACGGCCCGAACTCGCGAGTCGATGCTGGCGGCAGAAAGCGCAAGATACGCACCGAGAGAGAAGCCCAACAAGCCAATGCGATCGGGATCAACTTGAGGCTGCTTTGCGACAAAGCCGACGGCGTCCCACAGGGTCTTCATCCATGCAGGAAAATGCCGAGCAATCGTTGCCAGGCCGTCCACATAGGTGGTGCCAGTGCGATCAAAGTAGTGCAGAACATAAACTGCAAAACCTTGTCCGGCCAGAAGTGATGCGGGTTCAGCCATGCTGAGGTGTCCGCCACCGGAACCGTGCAGGCCAATTACAGCGGGAAAGCGGCGGCCGTTTTCAGCAGGGAAAAAGCAGTCCACACGGATTTGTTTGCCGCCGCTCTCGAACACAATTTGGGACTGAGAGATAGGATGCATCTACTTCTCTGTGGCAGCGCTTTGGGCTAGAGCCGCCAACCTGGTCAGCGACTCCGCATACGGAGCCCGCGCAATTCCTCGCTCCGTAACGATGGCGGTTACGTACTTGGATGGCGTGACGTCGAAGGCGGGATTTTCAACACCTACGCCCTCGGGCGCAATGAGCTTGCCGGCGATGTGCGTGACCTCGTCGGTGCTGCGCTGCTCAATGGGAATCTTGCTGCCATCCGGCGTCGCCATGTCGATGGTGGAGAAAGGCGCGGCAACATAGAAAGGAATCTCGTGCTCTTTGGCGAGCACGGCAACGGTGTAAGTGCCGATTTTGTTGGCGACGTCACCGTTGGCCGCGATGCGGTCTGCGCCGACAACAATTGCGCCGATCTTGCCTTGCTTCATCATGGCTCCGGCCATGTTGTCGGAAATCACGGTCGTGGGGATGCCGTCCTTCATGAGTTCCCAGGCAGTCAATCTCGATCCCTGAAGAAACGGCCGGGTCTCGTCAGCGTAGACGTGGATCTTCTTACCTTGCTCAATAGCGGCGCGGATGACTCCCAACGCGGTGCCATAGCCGCAGGTGGCCAGCGCTCCGGCGTTGCAATGAGTGAGCACTCCTCCACTGGCGGGCATCAGCATTGCACCGAAGCGGCCCATAGCTTGATTCGCGGCAATATCTTCCGCGTGCATCCGTTGCGCTTCTTCGATGAGAGCCTGTTTGATTTGAGGCAGAGGGCGAATACGCAGAGATTCGAACTTGTCCTGCATACGGCGAATGCCCCAAAAGAGATTCACGGCTGTCGGTCGCGTGGCGCGAATCAGCTCACAAGCTTTGTCGAGATCTTTTTTGAGGTCGCCAACGGTTTCTGCTCGCGAGTTCTTGATGCCTAAAGCGATGCCCATGGCCGCGGTCACTCCAATTGCAGGGGCACCGCGAACCACCATGGTGCGGATGACGTCGGCGACTTGCTCGCAAGTCGTGCAGGTGACGTAGGTTTCTTCGGTTGGCAGCTTTCGCTGATCAATAAAGCGAACGCCGAGATCGGTCCATTCAAGAGTCTCAATCATTGGTTAGTCTTAGGTCCTTGGTCGTTTGCAATTGGTCGTTGGTCGTTAGCCGTTTGAACTTCGTCGCCGGTCGTTGGTCCGCACTGTTTAAATTCGTCACCACAGAGTACACGGAGGAGCACAGAGCATTCCTGTATAGCTCCCGACGATGCGTGGTTCGGGAACATCATGCCAGGTGCTCTTTTCGTACATCCCGAGCTGTGAAAATTGAAATAAAATTGGCGGGAGCTGCGGCTTTCTCTACGGAGGGGCGCCCTTGGGCTTCTTCCCGCTCCACCAGGCACATCACACCGACAATTTGAAATCCGAACTCGCTCGCGGCCTCAATAGCCTGGATCGTCGAAGCTCCGGTCGTGCAGACGTCATCAACGATCACCACCTGAGCGCCTTTTTCACAAAAACCTTCAATCCGCCGTCCGGTACCGTGCTGCTTTTCGGCTTTGCGCACCAAGAAGCCACTGATCTCGCCGCTGGTGACCGCAACGGCAACCACGATGGGATCGGCCCCCATCGTTAAACCGCCAATGGCAGCGGGGTTCCAGCCTCGACTCCGAATCTCCTCGAGAAAGACTTGCCCGGTCAATTGCGCACCGCGGGCATCCAGAGTCGTCGTGCGGCAGTCAATGTAGTAGTCGCTCGAGCCGCCGGAGGAAAGCTTGAAATGCCCGAGCTGGAAAGACTTTCGAGCCAGCAATTGCAGGAGTTCCTGACGGGCCGCAGACATGAGTTTCTAAGATAGCAGTAGCTGGTAGCTGGGAGCTAGTAGCTGGGAAAGAGGCCGGTTCTACTGGCTACCAGCCTCGAGCTACTCGCTACTGATTCAATCTCTCCAAATGATGGAAGCCGCCGGTGGCGACGAAGAGCAGCACGGACAAAGTTCCGTTGTATCCGACGTGGACGAGGAAGCTGGCTGCGACAGACTTTGTGAATGCCCGCACAGCGGTCAACACGACACCAACAATAAAGATGATCAACACGGCCCAGGAAAATTTCAACTGAGCTCCGTGCAAGAGACCGAAGGCCGCGCCGGTGAAGAAAATGGCGGCCATCATGCCGAATTTGCGCGCCAGCACCGGATACAGAAATCCGCGAAAGAACAACTCCTCCATGAAAGGGGCAAGGGTTATCGACAGCACTGTCATCATCGCGGCTTCTCGGGACGTCTGGAAGAAACGATCAATGGGAAGATGTTTTGGGATAGGCAACAATTGCCCCAAACCCATCAGCGCGAAATAGACCAAGCTACCCAGCAGCAGAAATCCTACCCAGGAATGCGGCCAATTCCAGCGCAGAGGCTCGAGGAAGCGACCCGTTCGGCTTCGGAGCAGGCGATAGATGAGAGCGAAAACAACCAGGTAAATGAGGAGTTGGGCAACGAGCACCACTTCGGGGATCTGCGTGAGCTCGCGGAGCCCGACCTTAGGAAAGAAAAGGAAGTGCGCAACGACAACCGCGATAGTGGGCACGACAAGGAGCGCCGCGACGCTGACCGCGACAACTGCGAAAACATCCAAGCCGCCCCAGGCAGGATCCTCTGATAAGGCGGGCCGCACTGGCACGGGCGTCTCGGTCTGCGGCAAACCAGGGTCCGGGAGCGGATTGTGATAAGAGGCCATAAGAAAACAGCTACCCGCTTCTAGCTACTAACCACTTTTTTTAGATTTCCATTGTTGCTGAAATATCGGGCGAGGGCCTGTCCAGTGTACGATTTCCTGTTTCTCGCGACTTGCTCGGGAGTGCCTTGCGCCACGATGCGACCGCCGTCTTCGCCCCCCTCCGGGCCCAGATCGATGATCCAGTCCGCGTTGCGGATCACGTCGAGATTGTGCTCGATGATGATGATGGTGTTTCCGAGATCAGTGAGCCGGTGCAGCACCTCTAACAGCTTCTTTACATCATCAAAGTGCAGCCCGGTTGTGGGCTCATCCAGCAAATAAAGAGTTTTCCCGGTCTGCCGTTTGCTGAGTTCCTTGGCTAACTTAATCCGCTGTGCCTCCCCGCCGGAGAGCGTGACCGACGATTGCCCCAGGTGAATATAGCCGAGACCGACATCAACCAGCGTCTGCAACTTCTGCTTGATCTGTGGGATGTTCTCCAGGATGGGCAAAGCATCGGCCACCGGGGTTTCCAGCAGATCGGCAATCGAATAGCCTTTGTACTTTACCGAAAGCGTTTCCTGGTTGTAACGCTTGCCGCCGCATACCTCGCAAAGGACATAGACGTCAGGCAGGAAATTCATTTCGATCCGGCGCTCGCCTTCGCCTTGACAGGCCTCGCACCGGCCACCGGAAACGTTGAACGAGAAACGGCCAGGCTTGTATCCGCGTTCGCGGGATTCCGGGAGCATCGCGAAAAGATCGCGGATCGGGGCAAACACACCGGTATAGGTCGCGGGATTGGAGCGCGGAGTTCGTCCGATCGGAGACTGATCGATACGAATAACCTTGTCGATGTTCTCCGCTCCCGAGATCGCCTTGTGGGCTCCTGGTTCTTCCCGCGAACGATAGAGCACTTTGGCGAGAGCCCTGTACAGAATGTCGTTCACCAGCGTGGATTTGCCGGAACCCGAAACGCCAGTGACAACCGTCATGACACCGAGTGGGAACGTGATATCCAGATTCTTAAGATTGTTTTCCCGTGCACCAAGAATGCTGATGCCGGCGCCATTGGTCTTGCGGCGCTCCGGCAGCATTTCGATCTGGGCTCGCCCGGAGATGTAGGCGCCGGTAAGAGAGCGGGGCGTTTGCATGACTTGTTCGGGTGTACCGTGTGCGACCAGTTCCCCGCCGTGCCGGCCAGCGCCGGGGCCGAGATCGATCACATAGTCGGATCGGCGGATAGTTTCCTCATCGTGTTCGACGACGAGAACGGTATTGCCGAGGTCGCGAAGCTCTTCCAAAGCTCTCAGGAGGCGATCATTATCGCGATGATGTAGACCAATCGAGGGCTCATCCAACACATACAAAACGCCACGCAGTTTTGAACCGATCTGCGTCGCCAGACGGATGCGCTGGCCTTCGCCGCCGGACAGGGTTGCGGCCGAACGATCCAAGGAGATGTAGTTCAATCCCACTGCGTTCAAGAACTGCAAACGCTCGACGATTTCATGCACGATTCTGCCGGCGATCACAGCTTCGCGCCCAGTGAGCTGAATTTTTCTGGCAACCTCCAGAGCTCGCGATACCGGCAAGCGGGTGAACTCCGCGATCGACATGCCGTTGACTTGGACGGCAAGACTTTCGGGGCGGAGTCGCTGGCCGTGGCACGCGGGACACTCGGTCGCCGACATGTAGTCGAGTAAAAAATCGCGATAGCCCTCTGACGACGACTCCTCGAGCACCCGTTTCAGATATCCAACAATTCCAACGAACCCGGTCTTGGCTCCTTTGCCAGCCTCGCCGTACAGGAGCAACGTTTGGATGCGCTCGGGAAGTTTGTCGAAGGGTGTGCTCAGATCAAAACCGTGCGCTGTGGCGGCAATCTGCAACATGTGGATCAGGTTCTGAGATGCCGATCCTGGACCGAGTCCGCCGTCCAGCAAAGGCTTGGACCAATCCACGATCACCTTAGCGGGGTCGAAGTCATAGCGACTGCCGAGGCCGTGGCATTCGGGACAGGCACCGTACGCGCTATTAAAGGAGAACGAGCGCGGTTCGAGTTGCGGTACGTTGATGCCACAATCGGGACACGCCAACCGCTCCGAGTAAAGATGTTCCTCACCGCCCACGACCGCGACCTGGACTAAACCACCGGCTAACTTCATGGCCAGACCGACCGACAATTCGAGGCGGTGTTCAATTCCAGGCTTCACCAGCAGGCGGTCGACAACGACTTCGATGGTGTGGTTCTTACGTTTATCGAGCGGAATATCGTCTTCGAGATTGACCAGTTCGCCATCGACACGAGCACGCGTGTATCCGTGCTTTACCAGTGTCTCCATCTCCTTCTTGAACTCGCCTTTGCGGCCTCGCACGATAGGCGCCAGGACCATGACGCGGTCTTCGTGAGAAAGGCTCATCACGCGCTGGACGATCTGATCGGCGGATTGGCGGCTGATGGCGCGTCCGCATTTCGGGCAATGCGGCGATCCGATTGAGGCAAACAGCAGGCGTAAGTAGTCGTAGATCTCAGTGATGGTTCCGACGGTGGATCGCGGGCTGCGGCTGGTGGTTTTTTGCTCGATAGAGATGGATGGGCTTAGCCCATCGATAGCGTCGACATCGGGCCGCTCCATCTGGTCCAAGAACTGTCGCGCATAGGCGGAAAGCGTCTCTACGTAACGACGCTGGCCTTCGGCGTAGATGGTATCGAACGCCAAAGAGGATTTTCCGGAGCCGCTCAAGCCAGTAATCACGGTAAGGGTGTTACGGGGAATCTCAACGTCAATGTTCTTGAGATTGTGTTGGCGCGCCCCACGCACTGAAATCTTGGTAATACTCATCATGGCCCGACAGTAATGGCTTTTGCTGACCTTCCGTAATGTGGACGGGTACTCAGAAATGTTGGAGAGTGAAGGTGCGCACTTCTACTCACGTATCTTATTTGCTAACAGCAGCAAGCGTCAACGCGGGTAGATTGTGAATGCATCGGTGGCATCCAAGAGCCGCCGAAGAAGACATTGATGCGCTGCAGTTCATTACAAAGGCGGGCCGAACTTGAGTAGCTTATTGGGTGCTTTTGTCCTCTCACTTACAGTTGTAACCGTGGTTGCAGTTGGAATTATGGTGGCCTTTGGCGCGGTGATCATCATCCTGCAAGCATTTGCACCGGAGAAGCCCACCAAACCGGCAAAACCTGTTCTGGTTCAAGCAGCGCACGCCGGCGGCGACTAGCCCTCCAGCGCTGAATCTACACTCCCTTTATTTTCCCTACTCTTTTACTGCGGTGGTTGCGGCTGAGGAGGAACTCCGCCCATCGGAGTCGGTGGGAAGGGCTGACCACCCTGCTGCTGTTGTTGCTGCAACTGTTGCTGACGCTGCTGTAGCTCCTGTAACAATTGCTCAGGCGTTTTCACGGCTCCCCCAGGAGCAAAGGGCTGCGTGGGTTGCGGCGGCTGCTGGTCTTCGGTTTGTGCCTGATCCATTTGATCATCCCCGTTACCATCCACCGGCTGCTGCAAGACCTCACCAGAATCATCGTTGAAATCAGCGTTTTCGGCCGGTTGCCCAGCTGCGCCAGTCATCGTCGCGGTCGGAGTTCCAGCGGCCATACCGACGTTAGGCTGCTGTTGCTGCGCCGCTGCTTCCTCAGTACCCGCCGGACGAGACGTGAGGATCACGCGATCGAGCGCGCTTGAATTCGTCGCAGACCCGAGAAGAACGTAGTTGAAGTGCGAGCCGTTGAGCAGGGACGAAAGAACATCACGTGGAGCTCCCGGTCCGAACTTGCCTACCACTCGTTCCGTCGCGTTTCCAGGGACTTCGATGGCTGCGCCGGTCTGACGGTGCACTGCGCGGAGAACATCGCCGAGGGTGGAGTTGTCCGCAACGATGGTGAGAAATCCATTGCTAAAAGCGACTTGCGGAGGGGTGGCCGGCATCTGCTCGGGAGAGAGCGGGACAATAGCTGTTGTGGGAGCGGCAATCGCTTGCTGCTGAGGAACCGGACCTGGCCGCAAAGATTTGGATTGCGCGACCGAATAGGTGCAGCAGAGAGCACATGTCGCTATTACGATCAGAAGTTTGCGGCTCATTTCCCCACCTCTTTAAGAACGCTGCCCGGCACCAGTTTTGCACTTGATTCTACAGCGATGATTTCCTTTGATTCTAGCACTGCGGCTGGGGAAGCCTGAGTGAGACGGAAGTATGAGGGAGAACTACTGCTTAGGAGCGTAATAACCTTTGCGGGCACGTACCTGAAGATCGCGCTTCAGAGCCGTGATTTCGATCGGACGGTAGCGCCCATCAGCTTCGAAATCCGCTGGGTGGTAAGAGACAACGTACTGGCTGCGAAGTTCGTCTTCGATCGCCGCAAACGAGCTTTGAATCTCTTTCATTTTGAAGGGAAAAAATGCGCGCCCGCCAGTTGCGTCGGCAAGTTGCTGCAGAACTGTGTCGCCGCGCAGAATTAAGCCACTGTCATCGGTTGAAATGGCGTAGATGATAACTTCTGCCCGCTGCGCCATTTCGATCGCTTGCGCCTCGCTCATATCGCTTTGATTGTCTTCGCCGTCACTGACCACGATGATGGCCTTTCGCGCTGAACGGGTTTGCTCGTCCTGATCCTTCAGGAACTTGGTGCGGCAGGCGCGGTAAATCGCGTCGTACAGCGCGGTGCCTCCGCCATTTTGCAGTTTGTGAATGCCAACTCGCAGCATGACATTGTCATCGGTGAAGTCTTGCATGAGGGTCGGATGCGAATTGAAACCCATCACGAAAGCTTTGTCGAAATGCGGGCGCAAAACTTGCTGCAGAAATCCGATGGCGGACTCCTGCTCAAAATCGAACCTGGTGTGCACGGAACCGCTGGTATCGATGAGCAGCCCGAGTTCGAGAGGAAGATCGGTTTCGGCGCGAAAATTGACGATCGATTGCGGAGGCTTGTGATCGTCAAGAATCGCGAAATCGTTTGCGTTTAAATTGCGAACGAACTTGCCGTGCTTGTCGGTGGCGATAAACAGAACGTTGACCTCATTGACGCGAGTCTTGATGGTGAGGACGGGTTCATCCGAAGGCCCGGTCGAAGTGCTGGAAACCGCAGTGCCCGAAGCAAAAGCGTTGCCCGGGACAGCAAAATTCGACTGAGCGAGGAGAGGCAATGCAAAGCAGGTCGACAGCAGCAGCGCGCGCAAAAAATACAGGCCTGTGTACTTCATTCCACGTCCTGTCCGGCTACTTTCCTTTAAAGCCCATGGCCACATCGTGCGCTGTTACATAGATGCACGTGAAGGGCCGAAAGTCGGAACCTTATTGATTGCTCTGAATTTAGGCGAAAGCCTGACTGAAGGCCAAGTTACAAAAGGAGCACTCGAAGTGCCGCCGGTCGAACAGTTGCAAGCAGGAACCAAGAGTACCACCCGCAACCGGTTCGCAACTCTGACCAGCGGGGTACAATCACGCCAATCGCGAAAATTGAGGAGATTTCCATGAAGCAAATTTTTTGCGCATTTCTGCTGGTGTGTGCATCGGTGACCGGGAGTTTCGCCTCAGGCAACGAAAAGGAACAGGAACGTGTGAAAGATTCGGGCGAGGTTTTGAAAGAAATCTTGGACATCCCGGATGACATCCCGCAGGACCTGCTCGACAAGGCCGAATGCATTGTCGTGCTGCCATCGGTTAAGAAGGCGGCGTTCGGTGTGGGCGCAAGCTATGGGCGCGGCGTGATGATTTGCCGCGGCGGCCAACACTACACTGGGCCTTGGGGACCGCCAGCCCTGTATGCATTGGAGGGAGCCAGCATCGGATTTCAGATCGGAGCGCAAGGCACGGATTTCGTGCTGCTGGTGATGAATCCGAAAGGGGCAAAATCGCTGCTGAGCAGCAAGGTGAAACTTGGGGCAGATGCATCGGCCGCTGCTGGGCCGAAAGGGCGAACTGCGGAAGGGGCTACCGATATCGTCATGAGCGCCGAGATTCTCTCCTACTCAAGGAACAAAGGATTGTTTGCCGGCGTGTCGCTGGAGGGGTCGACGTTGCGCTCGGATGGCAGCGCGAACGAGAAACTGTACGGCAGCAAACTGAGTGCTAAGGAAATCATCCGCGAAGGCAAAGCCAAGAATCCGGCGTGCGCGGCAGAGTTGGTTTCCTTGTTGGATAAGAAAAGCCCGAAGAATCGCTCCGACCCGAAATCGCTTGAATAGAATTCTTAACAGAGGCGGGTTGGAAGCCCGCCTTTTTGAATTCATGGCGACAAATGCTTCGAATCTCACTCGCTGTGCCTGGGCGAAAAACGAGCTCGCCATCCGCTATCACGACGAAGAGTGGGGTGTACCGGTGCACGACGACCGGACGCTTTTCGAGTTCCTCCTGCTCGAGGGAGCTCAAGCCGGCCTGAGTTGGGACACGATCCTGAAGAAGCGGGAAGAATATCGCGCAGCGTTCGACGGCTTCGATGCCACGCGCATTGCACGCTATGATCGGCGGAAGGTGCAGGCATTGCTACGCAATGCCGGAATCATTCGCAACCGGCTGAAGATCGCAGCGGCGGTGCAAAACGCGAAGGCTTTTCTTGCGGTCCAAGAAGAGTTTGGCAGCTTTGATCGCTATATCTGGCAGTTTGTGGGCGGCAGGCCCGTGATCAATCTGCCGAAATCCATGAAAGAGGTCCCGGCGCGCACTGCCGTTTCCGACGCGATGAGCAAGGACCTGAAGAAACGAGGATTTAGCTTTGTGGGCAGCACCATCTGCTATGCGTTCATGCAAGCGGTGGGGATGGTCAATGACCATGCGGTGGGATGTTTCCGACAGCGTCAGGTCGCGCGAAGCTGATTGCAAGGTGACTCAAGTAGTGCAACTTTCAGAGTAGCTGCTGCATCCAGCTACATAGGTATACTGGGTTCACTTTTGGACCTGATGCTGCGCCGCCACCTAGGATACGAACTGGCTCTTGTCGCCGTGATCTGTACGCTTGCCATCTTTCTGTTCCCGAGCGCAAGCGGACCTTATCCCATCGTGCACGGGCCGGTGACTGCTTTGCGCGCTATGCGGGCGCGCGTGCTGTTGCTCATCTCACTCGCGGTAACATTGTTGGGATTGGCGAACGTGGCACTCTGGGCTTTGGGCGCCGAGTTCGGTACGGCTAGTGATCGGGTGAGTACGCTGCATCAATCGTCTATCCTGCGCTGCTGATCCTTCTCGAATCTTTCCATTGGAACTAACCGCGAATGGGCGCCGACTCGTCGCCTGAAGCGGCAACTTCAATTTCATTCGAAGGAAAATCCAGGAGGATTTTATGAGCAGAGGCAAATTCAATCTGTTGCAATGGTTTGCATTGTTGACCGTTGCATTCGTATTCACCGGTTGCAGCAAAAAAGTCGCCAAGGTTACGCCGCCTTCACCGCCGCCCGCACCACCGGCTCCGACAGCCGCTTTGGCGGCCGCTCCCGACGTGGTTCAGCAGGGACAATCGACAACTTTGACATGGCAGACGCAGAATGCTGCTGATATCACGATTACAGGGATCGGGACCGTACCGGCGTCAGGATCGCGAAGCATTACACCGGGTTCATCGACCACTTACACCCTGACGGCTAAAGGGCCCGGCGGGAGCCAGGACGCCTCGACTCGCGTGACAGTCAATCCGGTTGCAACCGCAGCAAAGCAACCAGCAGAGTCAGAAGAAGATCTCTTTGGACGCAACATCAAAGATATTTTCTTTGAGTTCGATAAGGCTAACATCGGCGGTGAAGAGCGCTCGATGGCGCAGTCCGATGCGCAATTTCTTATCCAGCACCCGGATGTGAAGGTCACGATCGAGGGCCATTGCGATGAGCGTGGATCAGAGGAATACAACCTAGCCCTCGGAGCGAGCCGTGCGAATTCGCTGAAAGAGTTGTTGGCGAAGAACGGCATCGATGCGGGTCGGATCAGCACAACCAGCTACGGCAAGGAGAAGCCGTTCTGCACCGGCGAAAACGAAGAGTGCTGGCACCAGAACCGGCGCGATCATCTGGTTTATCAACGCTAGAAGCTTGACGAAGGCGGCTTTCGAGCCGCCTTCTTTTTCTGCTCAGAGTTCCGGCGATACTAGAATGAACTCTTGCCTGTCGCGACTGAACTCGAAGGTCTTACCGTTGTTCTTGTATCCACGCGAAATCCGCTGAACATAGGCGCTGCTGCCAGGGCCATGAGCAACTTCGGATTCTCCACGTTGCGGGTGGTGAATCCGTATGAAGCCGGGTTTCGAGAAGCACGTTCCGCGGTAGGGGCGGGGGAGTTGCTGCGCAAGGCGAAGGAATACAAAAGTGTTGCCGATGCGGTTGCCGATTGCCACCTGGTGATCGGAACTACGGCTGCTCGCGGGCGGCAGCTTGCGCAGCCGCTTCGATCGTTGCCGCAATCTGCGCCGCTGATCCGGCGGAAGCTTCGGGTAAAGAGCCGCGTCGCGCTGCTATTTGGTTCTGAAAAGCGCGGGTTATCCAATGATGATCTTAGCCATTGTCATTGGCTGATTCGGATTCCGACTCGCGATGAGCATGGGTCCATGAACCTGGGGCAGGCAGTCGCCGTTTGTTTGTATGAAATGGTGCGAGCCGGCACGCCTGCAGAGCCGCCGGAGAAGATCTTGCCGGCAAATGCCGGCGAGATCGAGGCGATGGCAAAGCGATTGGTCGAAGCGCTGACCCTGAGCGGCTACATCCAGGGCAAATCGCAGACTTCAGCGGAAGAGAAGATTCGGCGTTTGGTGCGACGCCTCAACGTTCCGGGACCTGATGCGGGGGTCTGGATGGGAATCCTAAGGCAGATCTTGTGGAAGCTACGTGGGATTTCCGAGTGAGGTTATTTGCCTGCTCTGCGGTACCAAGATCGTGCCGCGAGAAGCGTGAGGCAAGCGCGGCTAATGGGGCAGCTTGGGGATTTCCATGCGAGCGAGGACGGCACCCCAATCATCAAGAACAGACACGTCCGACCAATCGATGGCAGGCTTGCCTGCATCGGGTGACAGGGGAAGCGTAAACGTGATTATCGTCACGGGCGAGGTGCACCCCGTTACTTCGCGGAGTTCAAATTTAGATCGCGCGTGGCGGGCATGTCCTGATGTAGAAACACCATGTAACACCACCTCGACCGCGCCGGCCAGGTTGTCGCATCGCAGCGCAGTCTGGACTTCCCACGTTTTCGAGGACGTTTTCTTAACTATGGGAGTCGTAGCGAATACAACGATAGGCGGGTTGCCGCCCGGTGAGGCGTACGGCTCCGGCCAGCGACGCTCGTATTCAATGCTGGCGTTGACGTAGGCTCTCATTAGTTCCCGATCCCGCTCCTCCCAGCAAGGATGCATGGCATTCGAGGAAGTCATGGCTGCGTCTGAGCCATTTGCGTGCAGCAGATGATGCAATGCCGGCACGAAGTGGGGATGGTAACCAGCGCGGGCCATAAGGACAAGGCTGTCGCGATCGGCTTCAAGTTCTAGACGACGGCAAAATTCTCCTAACTCGGCCGACGCTTTTTGAGAGTCCATCCACGAGCCGGACGGTGAACCGGGGTCGCCCAGAACCATGGGCTGAGCACCGTCCGTTTCCAGTGATTTTTGATAAAAGTAGCGGCGGGCCCAGTCGCGCCGCGCGATATGTGCGATCTCGTGCGACAAGATCGCCGCCCATAGCCCAGCACTCTGATCGACTAATCGCGCCAGGCTGGCGTCAACATAGACGGTCCCTTCCGGGGAGGAATAAGCGGTGATCTGGTCGCCATCGACGATGCGCAGTTCCCAAACGAATTTTGTACTCATTGGCGGAACCTGCGCGACCAGATGCTCGAAGACAACCTGGCCTACGGTAAAGCGGCCGTTAGGAGCTACGCTCTGTGCAAGGAATTGAGAACGGAGACGGATACCGGTTTCGATGTCGAGATGAAAGTTGGGGGGGACCGGCGGCTCGGTGAAGGATACGGCAGTTTGCGCCTGGCTTGACGTCGACAGAACCGACAAGATGCCGAGGAGAAGCGCAGACAGCCGCATGTTTTGTTCTCCTACCACGCCCAAAACCGGGCGGTCACATGATGGGCCAGCGCGGGCCGATCATCGCACTATGGCACGCCTGAAACAATTCTTATCGGCGAGTGCTGACAGTGCAGTGATGCCAAGCATGCCGCGATGTGACCCGCTGGCACAAGTCACGACAGTCACAAGCTTACTGTGGCTGGTTGCTTGTACCCTCTCGTGCGGGAAGCCGCTCGCGACAACCGCTATTTTCAGGCGCGGACTTTGACATTCCTTTTGCGAATACGGTGCGGTGCCGAATTGCAAGATCATCGTCAACATTGCCGTGAGCGCAGATGGCTACGGGGCGCGGACGGATGGCAGTCCTCTAATTGCTCCCAGGCATTGCGAGGTGCCGCTCCGGCTGCAATCTCTGCAGGAGTTTTCGAACGGCGTGGTTCAACTTCACTATAAAGTGCAGCGGGCAGCGTCCAGTCCGTAAGTTCCGGTGTCTAAATTATGTGGTGTTACGCAGATGGCCACTCGCGTCCGTGCTGGTTGCTTCGATCGCAGCTGGCTTATTGCTGTGGAACCCCGATTTTTCCCTGGCAGCAAATTGGAAGCAAGGGGCGGAGAATGAAATCGGAGACGCAATCCACAACGACGGCTATTTCCCGCAACACGCTGGCAATTCGCCGCCGAACAAGCCAAGTGGCGTCGTCGGAGACGCTCCCGGAGGTCTGCCACGAGATGAAATTACGGGGTGCGGCGCACTCTATTGGAGCCGCCGGGCAATCCATGGCCGTGTAGGCATCGCTCGCAAGCTGATAAGCCATCTTCTTGTTACAAAAGTCGACCCAAGCTATCCGGCAGAGGCGCGGAAGCAACACGTAGCCGGTACGGTCTTGCTCTGTATCCTGATCGACCGTGACGGAAATGTATCCCAAGTTCAGGTAGTCAGTGGGCATCCGCTGCTGATCCAAGCTGCAGTCGAGGCAGTGAAGCAGTGGAAGTACAGACCGTACCTTCTCCACGGCAAGCGGGTTGAGGTCGTGACGACGGTGCTGATCAAGTTTGTAGTGGGAAAGACAAACGCGTACCAAGTGATTGCTCGGCAAAGCTACGGACTCACGATTCTGAGCTAAGAAGCTTTTCCCCGTTTCTTCTCAGTAACCTGGGTAACCTGCAGTAACTGCAGCCCCTGTGGTATAAACCAAAGCAGCAATAATCCATTATTCAAGCGGGAGGCGTTTCGCAGCAGCGGAGCGTCTGCGCGTTGGGACGAGGGAAGTCTTTGAGTTTCATCAACTTTGCAGCCCGGGAAATCAACTGCAAAATCGTCTATTACGGGGCCGGACTGGGCGGCAAGACCACCAATCTTCAGTACATTTATCAGAAGACGGCGGAACAGCAGAAGGGCAAGATGATTTCGCTGGCCACCGAGACCGACCGTACGCTGTTTTTTGACTTCCTGCCGCTGGATTTGGGCTCGGTTCGCGGATTCAAGACCCGAATTCACCTCTACACCGTTCCCGGACAGGTGTTCTATGACGCCAGCCGCAAACTGATTCTGCGCGGCGTGGACGGCATCGTTTTCGTGGCCGATTCGCAGCAGGAGCGCATGGACGCGAACCATGAAGCTCTGGACAACCTGATGGATAACCTGAAGGAGCACGGCTACGACTTTCAGAAAATTCCTTACGTCCTGCAGCTCAATAAGCGGGATTTGCCGAATATCCTGCCGGTCGACAATTTAAGCAAAGAACTTCGCCGCAAGAACGAGCCGGTGCTGGAAGCCATCGCCTTCCATGGCCAGGGCGTCTTCGAAACCCTGAAGGAAATTGCGCGGCAAGTGCTGGTCGAACTGAAGCAGGGCAGCTAAGCAGCCCGGGACTCAGCATCCACCACAGCTTCAGATCCAAATCTCAAATGCGGTAAAGTTCCAGCGGCAAGGGACGCGCGTAGCACTCGAAGTCCTCATCAACAGTGAAGATTTGCCACTGGTGCCACCTGGCCACAGCGCAGATCAAGAAATCGATCGCCGAACCCCAACAACCCCTTTGATCTGCGCGGCGGCGCAGTAAGACCTCTGGGTTCCGCAAGTTCAAAAGAAAAACGCCGGGCCGATTGGCCCGACGTCGTTCTTGTCTGCAGACTACGTAAAACTATTTGGCTTCGGAAGTTGGACTGGCGCCGAATTCGCGGCGATTCGCCGTGCGCGCGGCGCGTGCGGCCAGAGGCGCGGGGCCTGCGGCAACTCCGTACCGTTCCATCAACATGGGCACCATGGCATTCTCGGCTTCTTTGACGAACGTCAAAGCTCCCGTGGCATTCAGATCGACGCGCACGAAATCGCCAAGTTTGACTTGTCCTGTGGCCACCAGATTCGCCAGCGGGAACACCAAATGGCGCTCGATCGCGCGTTTCAGGTGACGGGCTCCATACTTGGGATCGGTGCCTTCCATCAGTAGAAAATCCTTCACCTTAGCGGCGCAGTTGAACACGAATTGATTCGCTGCTGAGGCCATCAGGATCCGCTGCTGCACCATGCCAAGTTCGATCTCCAGAATCTGCTGCAGGTGCTCACTACGGAGCGTCTTAAAGACTACGACCTTGTCGATGCGGTTCATGAACTCCGGCGTAAACTTCCGCCGGGCTGCTTCGACGGCGGTACGGTCAATCTTCTCATCCAGTTTGGAATCAACCTGAGCGATCTTAGGCGCAAAACCGAAGCCGCCATCGATCAGGTTGGTCATCTCACCTGCCCCCAAATTTGAGGTCATGATGATGATGCATTGCGAGAGATCCACGCGGCGGTTGTCGCCAAGGGTCAGGGTCGCCTTGTCGAGAATGCCGAGCAGAAGCTGCCAGAGAGCGTCGGAGGCTTTCTCGATTTCATCGAACAGCAGAATCGAGAGCTTCAGCCGATCCGTATGCCACTGGTTGAGCGCCTCCTGGGTGAGCAGAGGGTGGGTTTCGCGGTGGCCCAGATATCCGGGTGGCGAGCCGATTAGCTTAGCAATCTCGTGAGAGTGCTGAAACTCGGCGCAATCGATCTTGATGCAAGCCCGGGCGTCGCCAAACAGAGCTTCGGACATGGCTTCCACCACGCGGGTCTTACCGGAACCCGTCGGCCCGAGAAAAAGGAGGTTGCCGACTGGGCGTCCCGGCGGATTCAAGCCGGCCAGGAACATCTGATAGATTTCGACGACCTTCTCGACCGCGGCATCCTGACCGACAATCTTGCGGCGCAAGGCGTTTTCAAAGTCTCTCGCATCACTGCTGCGACGAGTAGGATCCAGTGTGGCGTTTAGCGCGTTTTTCATAGGCTCCGGGCCCCTGTTAGTCCTTTCTGGGCCGTCAGGCTGTTCATGGGAGACTGCATCACCTTGCAAGTTTGGAGCGACATATTTTGTCATTCTGCGTCGACGAGAACTTCAATTGTCGACCTTGCCTACTGCAAGCGGTTAGCCATCTCCAAAGAACCGCTTATGGCTTATCTTTCTGCGGAATTAGATGCGACGTGGTGATCTAGGGAGACACGTACGTTGACCGGTACGATCATGTAAAAGGAAATAGTTTGCGCATGCGGGAACTTTCTTGGATAGGGGCGACGCTGTACCGCGCGGGCGTGACCGCTGGTAACTGGTGTGAGTAGTAACCCATCCATTATGTTGCTGGTAGCGTTGGGGAGAAAAAATTTGCGGCGTTTCGCGTGGGTCCTTGCGGCAGTTGCATGTCTAACGGGCGTTGTGGTGATGCACCTGATTCCTGTTCATGTGGCCTCGGCTGCGCAGAACCAAGAAAGTGCGCATCTGAAAACGGCTTCCGTACCGAGCTCCGGCACGATGTCGGTGGAAGTGACCAAGGTGGCTCCGCCGGGAACGGCGTTGTATTGGGCGAAGCGGGGAGACACAGTTTCCTCTGTGGCCCATCACTACCTGGGCCAGACTTCCTACCTGACGTCCTCTGAATTGACCGAGGCAATGCGCAAGACCAATGCGAACCTGCCGACCACATTCCTGAGGTCGGGCGAGACAGTTATCGTGCCCGGAATCCTGGACGCGCCCATCGTCGAGAAGACGGTTGCGGTGCCGCGGGATTTCGAGGTACGGGCGGTGTATCTGACCGGATTGATGGCGGGCAGCGATCACGGGATCCGCATCATTCGCCATTGGCGGGAAGTAGGCGGGAACGCGGTGGTTTTCGATATTAAAGATAGCGATGGCACCGTCAATATCCCTTTTGAGCATCCGCTGCTGGGGAAACATCACACCCCGCTCGCGGATCTGCCGAAGTTCGTACATTTCCTGCACTCGCAAAACATGCATGCGATCGCCCGAGTAGCCATTTTCCGCGATGAGCACCTGGTGGTGAATCATCCAGAGTTGGCGGTCAAATCTCATCGGACCGGCGAGGCGTGGCGAGAGAACGGGAAACTGGTATGGACAGATCCTTCTCAGCCGAAAGTACAGGAATACGACATCGCTCTAGCCAAGAAGGCGGCAGAATCGGGCGTGGACGAGGTGCAATTTGACTATGTGCGCTTCCCGGCTGAGGGCGATCAGAAAGACGCCAACTTTGTCTTCCAGACAGCGCATCCGGACTGGCATCGAACGGATGTAATCACGGATTTCCTTAAGCATGCTTACGCCGAGCTCCACCCGACCGGAGTACTGCTTTCGCTTGACGTGTTCGGGGTGATGGCTTGGCAGAGGCCGGTGGACCTAGCTCACACCGGGCAGGACATCGTTGGCATGGCCCAGTACTGTGACGTGCTATCGCCAATGATTTATCCGTCGCACTTTTTTGGAATGGACGGGTATGACCACCCAGGAGATGCCCCGGAGCATTTTATTGGCGAGTCGATGGACCGTTTTGAATTGATCACGAAGGGCAGCGGCGTGGTGATCCGGCCGTGGCTGCAGGCGTTCCACTGGCGAACCAAGACATACTCACCCAAATACATCGAAACGCAGGTGCTGGTGGCGAAGAACAGGGGCGGAATCGGCTTTCTGTTCTGGAACGCAGCAAACGACTACAGCAAGCCTTTTGTTGCCATGCCGGAGATGAGTGCAGCCAAAGGACAGTACTTCCGGGGCGACGAGGTGGGTGCGGCTGTCCATGCGCTTTCGGCCGCAGCAACGGAACAGAAGTCGACAGTTCGCGAATAGACGAAAGTCTCCTGTTTCGTCCGTCAAAATTTGTCATTTCTTTCGAAGTACGAGTAAAAACCTGCTCGACTTCAGCAACCTCAGTTATAATTCACATCGTTGAGGAACGAACACCCGTCCCCAGGGTTCGATCGTGCCGCTTGGTGCGTTGGGACAAGCGGATCCGCCCACGATCACAAATTTTTGCATCAAACAGCCGCATCCCTTTGCTGTACGCGTGAATCTTTAGTTGTTAGGAGTGCGCATGGCGATTCAGAAGACCGAGAAAATTTGGCATAACGGTAAGTTTATTTCATGGGATCAGGCGACGATTCACGTCATGTCGCACGTGGTGAACTACGGTTCATCGGTGTTTGAGGGCATCCGCTGCTACTCGCTGCCGAGCGGCCCGGCGATTTTTCGGGCGAACGAGCACATGCAGCGCTTGGTCGATTCAGCGAAGATTTATCGGATCGATGTGGACTTCAACCGGGATGACCTAGTCACCGCGATGGTGGAACTGGTCAAGCGGAATGGCGTGTGGCCCTGCTATATCAGGCCGATCATCCTGCGCGGCTATGGCGAAGCGGGCGTGAATCCATTCAACTCTCCGACCGAGGTTTATATCTGCAATTACCCGTGGGGGAAATACCTGGGATCGGATGCGGAGCAAGGCGTCGATGTCTGCGTTTCATCCTGGACCCGGATTGCGCCAAACACTCTGCCGGCAATGGCGAAATCGGGCGCCAACTACATGAACTCGCAACTGATCAAGATGGAAGCAATTTTGAACGGCTACGTGGAAGGGATTGCGCTCGACGAAAACGGATACGTGAGCGAAGGCTCGGGCGAAAACGTTTTCGTTGTGCGTAACGGAACGTTACAGACGGCGCCGTTAGGCAATTCGGTTCTGCCGGGAATCACCAGGGATTCAGCATTGCGAATCGCAAAGCATTTGGGAATTCCGGTGGTCGAACAAGGCATTCCGCGCGAACTGCTCTACATCGCCGATGAAGTTTTCTTTACCGGGACCGCCGCCGAAATTACAGCCGTGCGATCAGTAGACAAAATCAGCGTAGGTAAAGGAGTCGCGGGCCCGATCACCAGAGCGATCCAAAAAGAGTTCTACGGGATCATTCGCGGCGAAATTGAAGATCGGTTCAATTGGCTCACGCCAGTGCCGGTAGGCAGCAAGCAACCGGTTAGTGTGTAAAGCATTTTTTCTTTTTTGAAGGAGCCGCCCGGCGGGGCGGCTTCTTTCCTGTCTGTCGATACATAACATTACAAATGGATGAACTCGCCAAGTCACTGCGAAGGCGATTTGGCGCGACGGATTACGGTGGTGCATCGACGTTTGTACTCTGCGTTACCTACGATTTCTTGTACTTTCGATTCACCCTACGAAGGCGCTTTCCTGCGACTATAGAATTGAATCCGGAGAAGCCGGAAGGCATCTCATCCTGTGCCTGAACGAAACAAAATCTAAGAAGATTGGTTCATGTCAGTATGTCGCCACGACGATTTGGCAAAACGACTAAGACTGCAGTTATGCGCGAAGGCTGTTTGCGGTACGCCATTTATTTATTGGTAGCCCTGTTCATAATCGCTATATTCCCCGACCGGTCCGCGGCCCAGACACAACAACCCGCAGTTACAGAGGAAGTTTCCAACAGCGCAAACTCCACTACGACCGATTCCCCAGCGAATCAATCTTCGCCGGAGCAATCAACCGCGACAATAACCGGAACAGTGGAAGATCAGTCGGGCGCCGTGAACGTCGGCGCAAAAATCCGACTGACTCGTGACGGCCAGACGGCAGCACAAGAAACGGTATCGGGCACGAACGGCGAATTCTCTTTCTCTCAGCTTGCTGCTGGTCCCTTCCATCTGGAAATTTCGTCGCCAGGATTCGTGACCCAAGATTTCGCGGGAACGTTACAGCCGGGACAATTTTTTATTGTTCCGCTCATGAACCTGACAGTTTCGGGCGGCGCGACTGAGGTTCGGGTTGGCGGATCGACGGTCGAAGTCGCAGAACAACAGATCAAGATTGAGGAAACACAACGCGTCTTAGGATTCATTCCGAATTTCTACGTCAACTACGACGTCGATCCGGCTCCGCTGAATGCGAGGCAAAAGTTTGAGCTGGCCTGGAAATCGACCACGGACCCGGTCACTTTTGCTGGTGCTGCCTTCCTGGCAGGACTGGAGCAGGCTTCGGACGACTTTTCCGGCTATGGGCAAGGCATGCAGGGCTATGGCAAGCGCCTCGGGGCCACCTATGCGGACGTTTTTTCCGGCACGTTTATTGGTAGCGCAGTCCTGCCATCCTTGCTGAAGCAAGACCCGCGGTATTTTTATCATGGAACCGGAAGTACCGGATCACGCGTTGCGTACGCGCTGGCAAATTCGGTCATTTGCAAAGGCGATAATGGGCGCTGGCAGCCGAACTATTCCACGATTCTGGGAAGCTTTGCCAGTGCCGGTTTGTCCTACCTGTACTACCCCGGTAGCGATCGCACTACCGGTCTTTTTATTCAGAACTCGCTTCTCAAAATTGGTGAGAGTTCGCTAGCGGGAATTGTGCAAGAGTTCGTGGTTCGACGACTCATGCCTCGCCGCAACCGCTGAGCCGGGACACCTCTCGCCGATCGCGACGCGCTGTCACCGCGCACTGGAGGTCCATTGCGAATCTATTACTTAGGTCATCTTGGGTGAGGTGAATTTTCGGGCGATGATACGAGTGTTCCCTTGAGACCTCTCGCATGAATATTGACGATCTCCTTCGTATTGCCATGGACCGGCGCGCCTCCGACTTGCATCTGAAGGTTGGTAATTATCCTCACCTGCGCGTCGATGGCGAGCTGGTTCCATTGACCGACCAGCCGCGCATCAGCGCGGAAGACATGTTGACGATGGCGTTCAGCATGATGTCGGCGCGGCAAAAACAAAAGTTCAAAGAAAGCACGGAAATCGACATGGCGTACGGTGTCGCTGGATTGGGCCGTTTCCGTGTAAACGTTTTCCAGCAGCGCGGGAACGTCGGCCTGGTGCTCCGCGTTATTCCTACAAAGATTCGTGCGCTTGATGAACTTTACCTGCCTAAAGTCGTCGAGCAGGTTTGCGAGATGCCGCGGGGTTTGATTCTGGTAACTGGGATCACGGGTTCCGGTAAATCGACAACCTTGGCAGCGATGGTGGACCGCATTAACTCCACGCGCGCGGAACACATCATCACCATTGAAGATCCGATCGAATTTCTGCATCGCGATAAAAAGGGCTACGTCAACCAGCGCGAGATCGAGGTTGATACGCCAACGTTCGGTGCAGCATTACGAGCTTCGTTGCGTCAGGATCCGGACGTGATCCTGGTCGGCGAAATGCGCGATGTCGATACGATTGGTACGGCGCTGCACGCTGCGGAAACCGGTCACATGGTGTTCTCGACGTTGCACACACTGGACGCCGTGGAAACCATCAACCGAATTATTGCAGTATTTCCTCCGCCGGAGCAGAAGCAGATTCGTCTGCAGCTCGCGGCGGTACTGCGCGCCGTCATCAGCCAACGGCTGGTCAAGCGATGTGATGGAGAAGGCCGCGTACCGGCAGTCGAAATCATGATCAACACGGCATACATTCGCGAGTGCATCCTGGTGCCGGAAAAAACCCGTGCGATCCGCGACGCAATTTCAGCCGGCACTTCCCAGTACGGCATGCAGACATTCGATCAGTCGTTGTGGGATTTGTTCCAGGCGGGGCTGGTCAACTACGAAACTGCGCTTGAAAACGCGTCGAATGCAGACGATTTCAAGCTGCGCATGCAAGGCATTTCCTCCACCAGCGACATTTCGAAAAATGCCATGCAAGCTACCGGATTCGGCGACTAAGAATAACTTCCAGAAACTAACAGGGCGCGCCCTCGGGCGCGCCCTGTTTACTGTGGGAGGAGGGCCAGAATTCCCACGGAGGCAAGTGGAATGCGCTCTGGCCCTTTATGAAGATTAGCGGGCGGTCGCAACCCTGCCGATTGCCGGCTCCATGCTGGCCCGGAGGTGCGAGCATTCGACACCTGTCAGGACGTGTAAGGTCCGACGAAAGGTCGAAATATCGAACACCCGATCCAACTTAGTGCGGGTCAGCATCTCGTGCACGAAGTGGGAAGGATTCACCAGCTTGAGTTGCACACCCCGGCTGCGTGCCCATTCGTGAAGGGACACGAGGGTATTAAGCCCGCCAGCGTCGATGATTTCCACATCGCTCAAATCGAGCACCACAATGCGGCTTTGTTTTTCGGCAATCACGGCTGTTCTAAGGGTATGAACTTCTTGACCGCGCACGATACGACCAGCGCACCTGACAACCGCGACATCTCCAGTCTTTTCAACGTCGATGTTAAGCATGACCGCCGTCCTCTCAATTTCAATCTACGTGGATAGACGCCTAAAAGTTCCACCTGTCACCAGAAACATGTAAAAAGAGGTAAACACTAAGACAGATGCCGAGGACGGCGAGCGGATGATTAAAGGAATGTAAAAGTTGCGCTGGAAGTTCCGCAGACCCAATGAGTAAGGCGCGGGGAAGGGCGCGCCCTATGACACGCCCTGGAACTGATGACTATGCCTGTGGAGAACTCATAAACTGGGCGAAGGTAATGAAGTGTCCGGCCGGATCTTTTATCCCTATCTCTTTTGCCCCGTAGAAGGTTGTGCGGACGGGAATTACAACATCGGCGCCTTTGGTTGCACTTATCACGTCATCCAGGCTCTCAACCTCCACATATAGGAAGGTCGGTCCCGTGCGGATAACCTGCGACATAGCACTGATGTCCTTGTCGGCGCTAAGGTAACTTTGGTACATCAGTTCAACGTTGCCTTTCTGCAACATGGCAAAAGCAAGCTTGTCGCCATCCGGCACCTCGGACGTTGGTTGAAAGCCCATTTTCTCCACCCAGAACTTCACGCAGGATTCGATTTCCGCAGCAAAAAGCACTGGCGTGATTCGTTTCACATTGGTGTTCATGGTATTTTCCTCTCTCTTTTCACTTGCGATCCTCAGTAGTCTCATTTAGACTAGTTGCACGATACGGTAGCGCGATGAACGTGTCAAGGAGAATTTCGATGCGCGCAGAGAAGCGAGAACTGAAGTCCCTGGTATCCGTTGGTCCAGCGATTTTGAATGATCTGGAACTGTTGGGGAACCGGAGTGTGGCGGCGCTGGCGCGGCGCAATCCTGAAAAGATGTTTGAACAATTGTGTGCGGCCAAAGGTCAGGCGCAGGACATCTGTTGCCTGGACGTGTTTCGTGCGGTGGTGGCGCAGGCCAGAAATCCGAAACTTCCCCTCGAGCAATGTCAATGGTGGCATTGGAGTCGCAAACGAAAGGCAGGCAATGCGGCGTAAAACATTGGAACTGACGACGCCGGACCTGGTGCTGCTGAGCCTGTTGGCGGAACGTCCCATGCACGGCTATCAGGCCAACCTGGAACTGGAGAGAAGGCAGGTGCGCGATTGGGCTGGCATTTCGCGTCCGCAGATTTATTATTCGCTGGAAAAACTGCAGGCGCAGGGGATGGTTCGCACAGCGGAAACCAGCGATCCGGCGGCAGGGCCCGAGCGGAGTGTTTTTGCGACAACCTCGAAAGGACGGAACGCCTTGGCCGACGCCCTCGAACGCGACGCATGGGCTGTGCAGCGAGAGCGACCGCCTTTCCTCACGTGGATTGCTTTATCGTGGCAGGCGCGCCCGGGAGTTTTCGCGCGACAGATTCAGCGGCGGCAGGAATTCCTGCAGCAGGAACTGGCTCGCGAAAAAGCCACGCTGCGGGACATCCGCGCGGAAGTCGGTCATGGCTCTCATGAGGCGGTGTGGATGGTTACTCTTACAATTGAGCAATTTCGAACGGAGTTGCAGTGGCTGAAGAAACTGGCGCGAGAGCTTGCGAGCAGGGCACCCGCACGGCATGCCCGGTACGCCGAGCGAAAAGAATAGCTGGCGTAGAGCGCAGGCGAAGATTATTGTGAATCCGTTGTGACATTCCCAAGCCCGAAGAGAAAAACGTACACGGAAAACGAATTGTATGACTATGCGCTCGGAGCGCTGGGACGCCGCATGCGTTCAGTAGCGGAACTGAAACGATTGCTGCGGCGCAGGGTCGAGGCGGAAACCGAATACGGCCAGACGCTGGTGGAACTGGTAATTCGGCGTTTGAAAGATCGGGGCTATCTGAATGACTCAAAGTACGCGGCTGCGTTTTCGTCCTTTCGTCGTGATAACGAGAAGTTTGGCCCACGGCGTGTGATTTCCGACTTGAAAGTAAAGGGAGTTCATGCCGAGATCATTGGGCAGGCTGTCGAAAGCGCGTATCAGGATGTAAGCGAAGAGCGGCAGGCGCGCGAGTATCTAAAGCGCAAGAGAATCGCAAAACCGAAGGATCAGAAGCAAGCGGCGCGGGTGTTCCGGCAATTAGTTCGCGCCGGGTTCGGGCCGAAGACAATATTTGGGATTCTGAAGAAATGGGAAGTGGACGATGAGACCCTGACTGTATTGGAGGCTGAAACTGGGGAGTAAGAAACAGTCGAGCGAGTCGAGCACTTTTCGTTCCGGCTTTTAAGCTTGAACGCGAATCAGGAAAGCTGCATACTCTCCACACCTACTCAGCTCAAAGGAGGAAAGATGAAAGTAAAGCTGTGGGGAATTGTGGCGTCTGTTTTGCTGGTTTCTGCAAGTCTTCTGTGTGCACAAGACGCAGCAAAGGATGTGGACAAAGGTGCGAAGGATACAGCTCATGTAACCAAAACAGCAGCGAAAGACACCGAAAAAGCGGCGGACAAAACAGGCAAAACGGGAGAGAAGGTTGGCAAGAAAAGCGCCCACGGCGTGAAGAAGGGCGTGAAGGCCACCGGACACGGGGTCAAGAAAGCCGCAGATAAAACCGCAGATGAAGTGAAGTAGGAGTTGGGGCAGAAATCAGCCGCAGAGCACACTGTTACAGCAATGCCTGTTCAGTGTCCTCTGTGGTTTTTCATTTAGAATTGAATTTCCAATGCTGAGTGGATCTGAAATTCGGCGCAAATTCCTGGATTATTTTGTCCAGCACGGGCATCGTGAGGTGCATTCGTCGTCGCTGGTGCCGCATAACGACCCGACGCTGCTGTTCACCAACGCGGGTATGAATCAGTTCAAGGACGTGTTCCTGGGGCTGGAGAAACGGGAGTACAACCGGGCCACAAGTTCGCAGAAATGTGTCCGCGCCGGCGGCAAGCACAACGATCTGGAAAATGTCGGGTTCACCAATCGCCATCACACGTTTTTCGAGATGCTGGGGAACTTTTCCTTCGGCGATTACTTCAAAAAAGAGGCCATCGCTTACGCGTGGGAACTGATCACTTCGCCGCAGTGGTTCGGAATTCCAAAGGACAAGCTGTACGTCACGATTTTCAAAGGCGAAGCCGGGGTGCCGCGCGACACGGAAGCTTACGATTTGTGGCTGGGACAGGGTGTGCCGAAGGAACGGATTTTTGAGTTCGGGGTGAAAGACAATTTCTGGCAGATGGGCGACACCGGCCCCTGCGGTCCATGCAGCGAACTTCACTATGACATGGGTCCGGTCGCGTCCGATTGCGGCCATCAGGATTGCGCGTTCGGATGCGAATGCGGCCGCTATGTCGAGATCTGGAACCTCGTGTTCATGCAGTTTGACCGCGATGCGAGCGGGAAGCTGAATCCTCTGCCCAAACCCTCGATTGATACCGGGGCGGGATTGGAGCGGCTGACGGCGGTTCTGCAGGGAAAGATTTCAAATTACGACACGGATTTGTTTACGCCGCTGATCAAGAGGGCGGCGGAGTTAACGGGAACCTCCTCTGCTCGTGTGGGGACGGGTGCCGCGCCCGTCGATGGCGAGCAAAGCTCGGCAGAGAGTTCTGGACAGAGGTCGGCAGCTTCGTTGCGGGTCATTGCCGATCATTCGAGAGCAGCAACGTTCCTGATTTCCGACGGAGTTTTGCCGTCGAATGAAGGACGAGGCTACGTGCTGCGCAAGATCATTCGCCGGGCGATCACGCATGGCCGGCTGTTAGGTCAGACGAAGCCATTTGTGTACCAGATGGTGTTTGCCGTCCGCGATCTGATGCAGGACGCGTATCCGGAGCTGCAGCAAACTGCGGACCGAGTTTCGAAGGCGATCGAGGCAGAAGAGACGCGCTTTGCGCACACATTGGATATCGGCCTGAGAAAGCTCGAAGAGGTCATGACTCGGGAGAAGCACTCGGCGATCGAATCGATAATTTCCAACATTGGTGGCATTTCTGGCGAAGTTGCTGACGGCTGGCTTTCTACGCATTTCGCAGACTTGCTACGTGCAAACGACTTGAGTCGGCGGCGTGCCGCAGAAAAGCTGGTCGGTACGGAAAGAGCGTCTTCTCTTCTTCAGCGCATGCAGGAACAGTATCATCCAATCCTCCATGGTGAAGACGCCTTTAAACTTTACGACACTTTCGGCATGCCACTCGACTTCATGCAAGACGCGGCACGCGACCAAGGCATGGTGTTTGATCAGGCGGGATTTGATCATGCAATGGACGAGCAAAAGGCCCGCGCGCGAGCATCGTGGAAAGGTGCGGCGAAGCAGACGGCGAATCCTGCCTATCAGCAGTTGCCGAAATCAGAATTTGAAGGCTATCGCCAGACACGATCCGAGAACTGCGAAGTTGTCGCGATCATGAAAAACGGCCAAGGAGTTCAGGAGCTCAAACCCGGTGACGAGGGCGAAGTCATTCTCGACCACACGCCATTTTATGCCGAAGCGGGCGGACAGGTGGGGGATCGTGGTGTCTTGTACAGCGATGAACGCAACGCGGTAGTCGCCGAAGTGAAAGGAACGTATTACCCGATTCAGGGCGTGCGGGCGCATCAGGTTGTGGCCAAGCAGCCGATCCGCGTGGGCGACAAAGTTGATGCGGTGGTGGACACGGATATTCGTGTGTCCACCATGCGGAATCATACGGCGACGCATTTGCTGCATGCGGGCTTACGCGAGGTTTTGGGCAAGCACGTGAAGCAGGCAGGATCGCTGGTGGCGCCCAATCACTTGCGATTTGATTTTTCGCATTTCACCGCAGTGGAAGATGAAGAATTGCAGGACATTGAAGACCTGATCAACAAAGAAGTGCTGCGCAACGAGAAAGTGAACGTCATCGAGAATGTGCCGATCGATGTTGCGGTGAACGAATACAAGGCCATGGCACTGTTCGGCGAGAAGTATGGCGACAAAGTTCGGGTGATCAAAATCGGCGACTTTTCAACCGAACTCTGTGGCGGGACGCATACCGGCGCGACAGGTGAGATTGGGCTGATCAAGATTCTGAAAGAAGGCAGCGTGTCGTCCGGTGTGCGGCGCGTGGAGGCGGTAACGGGCGAAGGATCGTTACAGCACTTCCGCCGAGATCACGAACTGGAAAATGTGGTGTCGAGCTTCGTTTCTCCCAGCGTTTCGCAAAAATCGCGAAAGGATGGGGCACCCAAAGATGAAGAAATTTCCCCCGCAGGGGCCTTAAAGCTGGAACTCGACAAAAAAGATGCCGAGATCAAGCGCTTGCAACGGGAACTCGATCAGGTGCGGATGAAGTCGGCGAGTTCCAGCGTGGCTTCGGTGGGCGAAAGAATCAAAGACGTGAAGGGGATCAAAGTTCTGGCGCACCGCGTGGACAATCTTGACCGACCGCAGATGCGGTCGCTCGTCGATCAACTCAGAGACAAGCTGGGATCGGGCGTGGTTGTGCTCGGCTCGACCACGAACGGCAGTGTTTCTTTAATTGTGGGGGTCACCAAAGACTTGATCAGTCGAATTCAGGCGGGAAAAGTGATTGGGCCTGTAGCGCAGAAGGTCGGCGGCAAGGGCGGGGGCCGTCCGGACCTGGCCGAAGCTGGAGGCAAAGATCCGGGAGGGCTGGATTCTGCTCTGGAATCGGCCTATGGGGTGGTAGAGTCACTGGTCAAGTAAATTCAGTTCTCAGTTCCCTGTTCGCAGTTCTCAGTTAGGTTGGCAGGGTTATGTCGGAGCGGATGCAATTCGTCGAGCATGCAGGGGGAAAAATCCTGGTCGTGGATTTCACGGACTGCACTGCTCCGCAGGTGATCAGCATCGTGAACGACGTCGTGGAGGAAGTGGGCGGGCACCCACGAGACTCGGTGCTCATCCTCGCCGATTTCACTCGCGCACAGGTGGATAAGCCGACAGCGGAACACATGAAGAAAGCGTTGGTGATGGATCGTCCTTATGTGAAGAGGGCGGCGTGGGTCGGAACGGAGACTCTTCCCAAGGTGTTCTTCGACAATTTCAAGCGCTTTTCGCAGCGTCAGATCAGCAAGTTTGCCAGCCGCCAAGAAGCGATGGACTGGCTCGTCGGCAGCTAACTACTTTAAGGTTTCAGCCAGTAGGTGCGTCAACTTTCCAAATGCGCGCTCCGCCTGCGCATGGTTGTAAACCGGACTGTCAGTGACGGTCCAACTGTGCAGGGCTCCTTCGTAGGTTTCGCTTTCGTACTGGCCGCCCCACGCCTTAAGCGCGTCTTCGAGTTTTGCAATTGCGTCGGGCAGCATCCCCTTGTCATTCACCGCATGGCCGAAGTAAAGACGGGCTTTGATCCAGGGCAACTGGCGATGCGGGCTCGATGGATCGTCAGTAAGAGCCGACCGGCATGGAATGATGCTGCCGCGGCGACTTGTTCCGGGCGGACTGCGGCTGCGCGTATTGCCATTGCTCCACTCCAACAGAATCCGACAACAGCGGTCGGGCCTGGAGCAACGGCGTCCGAAGAAGCAAGGAAGTTTACGTACGCGATGCTGTCGCGATTCATGGCGTCCGGCGTGAGTGGAGCCCCGAGTTCCCGGACGCGCTGCATGGTCCGTTCTTCCCGGAAATCGGGATGGAAATTGAAAACCGGCAGCTCGCTGGTGCGGTAGAAGAGGTTCGGCACGAGAACTGTATAGCCTTGCTCGGCTAAGCGAGAAGCCATGCCGAGATTGGCTTCGCGAATGCCGCCGATATCGGTCAAGTAGAGTACGCCGGGAAGACGTCTGGCATTGTCTCGGAAGATGAAACCTTCTGCTGTTCCTTCGGATGTGGGGATTTCGACTGCTTGCTTCATGCTTGCCATAGCTCTTAACTGCGCCACTTCAAGGTCGCAGGACCGGAAATTGGATGCCGCATCTCGCTTCCCGTTCGCTTGGATTCGAGGTGGGCAGCTTTCAATTGGAAATACCATTTGGCAGGACGGTCGGCATCATCGATGAGCATGAGATGCGGATTGTGCTTCAAGCCCTCCGATTGCTGCTCCATGGTCCGGCGATCCTGCTCGACGAATTTCGCGAAGACGAACTTTAGTAGTTCGGGACCGAAAGGCACCCAGCGAAAGATGTTCCACTTTGCGACCACATCGATGCGGCAATGGTCCCGGGTGATGGGCGTAACGGTCGTAAGGCTCGCGAACCAGTACTTCCCTGCCTGGATCGTTTCATAGCGCTGATTGGGCAGGACAAAATCGATGGTCGTCGTGATGGCATCGGCGTCGGCATACAAGCGCAGCAATTTATATGGCGCGCTATTCGAACTGGGCGTGTGGGCGCTCATGCGGAAACCCATGGGAATGGGCTCAAAGTTCTTCTGCTTTTCGTGGATACTGTGCCGGGTCCGCCACCACCAGGCTTGATGAACAAAGGGACCGTGTGCCGGATCCATGAGGCCAATAATTCCGTGATCTACATTGCAGGGCAGGTCGGCGGTGAGATGGGCCAACTTGAATTTTTGGCTGAACATCGGGACCTGCGGGACTGGAACTGGTGGAGGGACCGCCTTCATGAAACCCGCTCCTGCGGGCGGCGGGTCAGGAACGAAGATCCAGATGAATCCGTCACGCTCTTCGCAAGGATAACTACCGGCGTAAATGCGATCAGTTTTCAGGTTCTGGTCGGAGGTTAACGATGGGATCAGAGCGCACTGTCCAGTGTGGGCGTCGAATTTCCATCCGTGATAGCTGCACTCGATCTGCTGGCCGTCAAAGCGACCGTAGGAGAGCGGCATGCCGCGATGGGGGCAGGCATCGCGCAGGGCGAAAGCTTTGCCGTGAGTATCCCGGCCGATTACGAGCGGGGTTTCGAGCAGCATGATTTTGTGCAATCGGTCACGGGTGAGTTCGCCGCTGGCAATAGCGCGGTACCAGAATCCGTAGAGCATAAGCGCGTCAGGAGCCTGGCGCTGGGGTGGTTCGAGTTCAGGCATTTGTCTTGCAGCCTACTATAGCGCGAGGCGGCATTCGCGCTCTCGCAGGTTACTCGCAGATAAGCGGCTATAAATCAGCAGCTTGCACGGATTACCTTTGGTGGTTCTATTCCCTTTTGGCAGATTGTTCATGGTTCAGCGGCGGCCCTATAATCTTTATACTCTGGTAAGAATTCTCCGTCAGGCTCCGGGTAGGTGAGCGGAGGCGATTTTGCGCCTGCGCTGAAATGTTTACCCGGACATGCGAATTCGCCTGCAAATCGCGCTGATGCTGACGGCAACTGCGACCTCCCTTGCATTCACGCCAAAAGCGCATGCTGAAGATTCGGCGTCGATGATCGTCACCACGACCGATGATTCGGGACGCATGGTCTATGTGAATGAGCCGCCGACAACGATGAAACGGCGTTCGCAACCCTCGGCGCAGGGCAGTTCCCTGGTGTTTTGGAGTTCGACCGAGCATCGCTGGAAACCGGTTCCTACGGCGAATGTGCGAGCTGCTCGTTCAGCCGCCGCGGAAGTCAGTGACTACATGGGTATGCGGCAAGTGGGTCCGAAGGCAACGTCCTTCGACATCAATAGCGCGATCGAACAAGCTGCATCGCGCCACAACGTAGATCCCAACCTAGTTCGCGCAGTCATCAAAGTGGAATCGAACTTCAACCCCAATGCCGTGTCGCGCAAAGGGGCGATGGGATTGATGCAATTAATGCCGCAAACCGCTCGCCAGTTGAACGTCACGAATCCGTTTGACCCGGAACAGAACGTTGACGCGGGTGTACGGCATTTGAAGCACCTGATGGAGAACTATGGCGGCGACGTAAAGTTGACACTGGCCGCTTACAACGCGGGACAGGGAGCAGTTTCACGCAGCGCGGGCGTGCCGAGATTCGCGGAAACACGCAACTACGTTAAGCGGATTACGCAGCTTTATTATGGGGACTCCGAAGGGGGAAGCAACATCTTCGGAAGCCCGATGCGCGAACCAATTCACGTGCAGCGAGATTCACGCGGCGTGCTTTACATCAGCAATACGGATTAGGTAGTACCCAGGGTTCTCAGGTTCTAACGGGGTTCCAACGCCAGGCAAGTACGAGCCGTATATTGAAGAATTTTTATCGAGTGGTGGGTGCGCGGTGGATGGCCGCAGTCCTTGTGCTGTGCCTTTCCCCGTCGGCCTATGCCTTCAAGTCGGAAGCTTGGGCAAAATCGCAATTCGCTTCCGCCCAGCATCTTCATCAACAGCTTGAAGGACGACCTGCCCAAGAACTCACTCGGGCTGACTACCAGGGCGTGATCAACGCTTATCGGCGGATTTATTTCGAGGCTCCCACTTCCACGAAGGCCGACCCCAGCGTGGTTGCAGTGGCGGGGCTGTTGGAAGAAATGGGAAGACGGTTTGAGGATCGCGCGATTTTGCAATCGGCGATTAAGGAATATGAATTTCTTCGGCATCAATATCCCGGCAGTAAGGCGCGGTTCGGCGCGCTGTTCCGGATCGGCGAGATATACAAAGACGACCTGCACGACAAGCAGCATGCCGATGAAGCGTTTCAGGAATTTCTCCGGTGGTACCCACGAAATCAGTTTGCTGAAGAGGCACGCAGAGCCTTGGCAACGCCGGTTGAGAATGCCGGATTGCGGACAAATGTAAAACGTGAGGCGAAGGCGAAGAAAGACGAGAGCGATGACTCAGAATCTGCCGATGAGGATAAGAATAAAAGCGAAAAACCTGCCGATTCGGAATCTCGCCCGGCAATGGGGAATACGGAAGGCAAGCTAGTTCGGGTCACGGGAATTCGGCAGTGGTCTACGCCCGGCATTTCGCACGTGGCTGTGGATTTGCAAGGTGAAGTGAAGTTCGAGTCCCAGCGAATCGACCACCCTGATCGCGTTTTCTTCGACCTTCTCGACACAAAGCTGGACACCTGGCTTCTCGGAAAAAGTCTGGATGTGGACAGCGAGATCGTAAAGAAGATCCGTATTTCGCAATACAAGCCAGGTAAGACGCGGGTGGTGCTGGAGGTCGGCAGCGATGCAGACTTTACGGCGAAGTTCGCCGCCGATCCACCACGGCTACTAATCGATTTGCGGCCAAAAGACTCGACAACCGCCGCAAACGGAACCGGCAAGCAGGTGGAGAGTAACGCAAATTCTGAGAAGAGTGACGAAACCGCTCCCGACAGCAAGTCCGAGAACACTGAAGCCGATGCAGAAGCACAGGATGCCAAGCCGCGGCGCAGTTCGGTACACGTGGTTACGGCTAATGGCATAAAGAAAACCATCGTTGAAGCTGACGATTCTGACGATGCTCCAACAACCGTGGCCACGAAACCGGTCCCAGTCGAGGACAAAGTAAAAGATCCACCCGCGACCGAGCCCATGGCCGCCGATGTGAAGCGTGGACGCTCTAAAAGCAAAGTACTGGCAGATACAGGTCGGGAAGCGCAACCCACAGCCTCAGGTGATCGATCACTGATACGTGCGCTGGGATTGAAGATTGGAAAAATTGTAATTGACCCCGGCCATGGAGGCCACGACACCGGAACCATCGGTCCGAACGGACTGGAGGAAAAAGACCTTGTGCTCGATGTCAGCAAGCGTCTGGGTAAGCTGCTGGCTACGCGATTGGGCGCTGTCGTTGTCTACACTCGCAGCGACGACACGTTCATTCCACTCGAGAATCGGACCGCCCTCGCCAACGAAGAAGGCGCCGATCTATTTGTTTCGGTTCACGCGAATTCAAGCCGGGATCCTGATGCACGCGGCGTAGAAACCTATTATCTGAACTTCACGTCTTCACCTGAGGCGTTGGAGGTGGCGGCGCGCGAAAACGCGGTCTCGGATAAGTCGATCCATGAGTTGCAGGACCTCGTGAAGTCCATCGCTCTCAAAGAGAAAATCGACGAATCCAGGGAATTCGCCATGGACGTCGAAAAATCTCTGCATAGCGGTCTGGCTACAAAAAACGCCGGACTACGGGATCGCGGGGTCAAAAAGGCGCCGTTCATCGTTTTGATTGGGGCCAATATGCCGTCGATCCTGGCGGAAATTTCCTTCCTCAGCAATCCCCGAGACGAGCACCAACTGGAAACAAGTGCTTATCGGGAACGCATCGCTGAATCGCTTTACCGCGGCATCGCCAAGTATGTCAGCGGGTTAAGCGGAGTGAAAGTGGCCAGCAAAATCGATAAAACTGCCGCGCAGTAAAAGCCGATACCTGCTTCCCTTCTCCAAACTGTCATAACGCCATCACATTTCTATTTCTCAGGAGGGTTTCATTGAAACATGAGCAGGCACGCTTTTTCGTGCTGACCGGAGGGCCGGGATCGGGGAAAAGCGCCATCATCGAGGCCCTCCATGAAGCTGGATACGCCCGAGCACCGGAAACAGGAAGAGCCATTATTCAGGATCAAGTCGCGATTGGAGGGTCTGCATTGCCCTGGAACAATCCTGCGCTTTTTGCTGAGGTCATGTTGAGTTGGGACATCCGGTCCTACCGCGAGGCCCAACAGTCGACCGAAACGGTGTTTTTCGATCGCGGCGTGGTGGATGTGCTCGGATACTTGCGCCTGGTCGGATTGCCAACCCCAGAACATATAAACCAGGCTGTTGCCACCTTCCGGTATAACCAAAGAGTCTTCATTGCTCCTCCCTGGGAAGAAATCTTCGTGACCGATCACGAGCGGAAGCAAGACTTCGCAACGGCAGTGCGTACTTACGAAGTGATGATCACCGCCTACGGCGAAAATGGCTACGAGCTAATCGAGCTACCTCGCACCTCGGTTGACCGACGTATGCGATTCGTGCTCGAGAGGACGGGAATAGTGCAGTTGTGAGCAGAGATTTCAGGCCGGCGTCAGGCGTATCCCTGCTGGAAACTTTCCGGCTTCCCCGGTAGTCTAATGAGCAGGGATAGTCAGCTTTCCCCGCCTCTGTTCATGCGATTTTCTAGGGTAATTTTCGTTTTCGTCCTGACGCTGGCCATGGTCTGCGGCGCTACGGCGCAAGACTCGGTGGACAAGAGTGTCCGCCCCACACGCACAACTCCGGCTAACAACGTTTTCTCCGCTCAGGTTCTGCCCAATGAATTCGGCGGCTGGCAAATAGCTGGTTCTGCCCGGACCAGCAGCGATCCGAGCACAGCTGACCCAGTCAACGCAGACGTGCTGAAGGAGTACGGGTTCACAGATTTCTCAGGCGCCACTTACACCCGCGACGATGGCCGCAAACTGACGATCAAAGCAGCGCGGTTTGACGACGCCAGCGGCGCCTACGGAGCTTTCACCTTCTACAAGATGCCGCAGATGCTGGTCGAGAAGATTGGAGATCAAGCGGCATCCCTGAATGAGCGCGTGCTGTTCTATCGGGGAAACATTCTGATCGACGCTGTATTCCAGCGGCTCTCGGCCATGTCAGCAGCGGAGTTGCGTGAATTGGCCAGCGATTTGCCGCTGCCACCGGGCAACACGAAGGACCTGCCAGGTCTGCCAGCGTACCTGCCGAAGCAGTCTTACGTGAAGAACTCGGCAAAGTACGTGGTTGGACCTGCAACTCTGCAAAAGATCAATGCGCCGCTTCCAGCCGAACTCGTGGATTTCAGCAAAGGCGCGGAAGTGGTGCTTGGGAATTACAACGCTTCTGGTGGTGAAGCAACCCTGCTTTTAATTTCTTATCCGACACCGCAGATCGCAGGTGATCATCTGCGGAAGATCGAGGCAGCACAGCAGCAGAGTTCACAGCAATCGGGAGGCTCGCCGCTAGCAAATGGTGAACCTATTTTTGACAAGCGTACCGGGCCGATCGTAGTCGTCGCCGCGGGCCCGTTTTCTCAAAGCGAAGCTAAATCTTTGCTGGCATCGGTCAACTACGATGCCGACGTAACCTGGAACGAGAACACCTATACGACGAAAAAGGACAATCTGGCGAACCTGCTGGTGAACGTCATAGTTCTGTGCTTCATCATTATTGGGTTTGCAATGGTGATCGGCATCGCCTTCGGTGGTGTACGGGTGTTGGCCAAGCGCCTCTTTCCGGATCGGGTATTCGATCGTCCGCAGGATGTGGAATTTATCTCCCTGCACCTGATGGAAGACGCCGCAGAGGCTCCTCAGCGGGATGTAAGTACCTCAATCAAAGCCGTTTAAAGGCCGAGCAGGGACGAATTGCACGAAAAGTGTGATTTTCCGATGACTGTTAACCTATTTTCTAAGTTATTGAAAACAAAGTAATTATTTCTGAAAAATTCCTTGACACCCTGCTTTTTGGGCTCATAAGATTTCGCCAGAAAGTTTTGACGGTAAATTCCCCCGTTGGAACTATTCTCCCTTAAAGAAGAGGCTGCCCACTGGCGGGCGGCCTTTTCGTTTTCAGGATTGATGGGAACCTGTTTTGCCATCGATCCGTATTTTCTTGTAGCCCGAGTCGAGGAGGCTGGATATGTTCTGCGACAAATGCGGTGCTGAGGCGCAAGCCGGTCAGCGTTTCTGCAGCCATTGTGGAAGGGAGTTCGCGGGCGGCGCAACGTCCAGTTTTGCGAGGCCAGGAAGAGTTAGCGAACATATTCGACTTCTCGGAATCTTGTGGCTCGCATTGTCCGCCTTGAATGCCGTGGGAGGAGTGGTGCTTTACATTTTGGCAAACACGTTGTTCGTGCGCTTGCCGGAAATGAGCAGCGGACCGCGTGCTGCCACCGCGTGGCTGCATCCGTTCTTAAGTGTCATTGCCGTTATGGTGCTGGCGAAGGCGGCAGCCGGTTTCTTGGCGGGATGGGGATTGCTGGAACGGGAGCCGTGGGCTCGAATGCTGGCGGTGGTTCTTTCGTTCTTGGCGCTGTTCAACATCCCATTCGGAACGGCCTTGGGGATCTATAGCTTGTGGGTGCTACTACCGGCCGAATCCGACGTTGAGTATCAGACGCAAACGCGTGCCGCACACGCGCTTTAGCAGTTGGTTCTCAAAACTTCTCAAAAATCAAAGGGCTGGCGAAACCCTACAACAGATTCTCCTGCGCCACCGCAAATGTGCTAAGTAGTGACGCAAGACTAAGAACAATGAGTAACTTCAGTCGCATGATTCCCTCCTCTGTATCTAATCGCGCAAATTAAGTTTTGTTATTGCGGATCGTGCAGGAAAGTGCATGCACGTTGCCAAGACGACGATCTGGGCAGACAGGCTGCCAAATGCCTGTTGGGCGGTAATTGTCCATTACCGAGAGTTCGCGAAGGGGGCGACTGTCGCCGCATCTCAACAGGTTCTCGACAAGTGACGAGAGTTTCCGACACTTTAATCGCATCTTTTGACGATGGCATTCATCTCATCTAGAAAATCAGCGATAGAACCCTATGGTCACAGCAGCTTCAACTATCCCCAGAATAGAAGAACCGCGTTACCTGGCTCTGCTGCAAGCGGCAAACGCGATCGGAACGTGTAGCGATTGCGACGGCGCTTCCAAAACTCTGATCGAGAAAATGCACGAGGTCACGTCGTTCGATTGCATTCACCTGGTCGCATTTGACAAGGACACGAAAGCACCGTGCTGGAGTCTGCTTGAGGCGGATGGCAAAAAAATGGAAGCGTGCCAGGACGCTGCATTGGACAATTCCCCGCTTCATTGGGTGCATGAGTCGGGTGAAGCGCTGACGATTGCTGATTGGACGCAAGAGTCACGATTCGACAAGTACCGCGCATTTCTTGCTGAACTCGGCATCGTGTCCACCTGCTCGCTGCCGCTAATCCGGGGACCGCGCCGCTTGGGCGTATTGAGCCTGGGCCGGTTCTATCCGAATGCGTACGATGCGGAGGAGGTTCGGTTCCTCGGTATTGTGGCTGGTCAAATTGCCCTGGCAATCGATGCTGCGGTGAATTTTTATGTCTCTCAGCGGGTGCAGGATCAACTGAAACTGATCCTTGACCTGACCAATCAAGTCGTCTCGAACCTGGAATTTCATGATCTTCTTCGTGCCGCCTCAGCGAGCGTTCGCCAGGTCATGCGTTGCGAAGCCGCAGCGGTAATGCTGGTGGATGCAGATCGCAAAAACCTGGTGGTGCATGCGCTGGATTTCCCTGAGAGTCGCGGACTTTTTACCGAAGGAGCATTGGTTCCGATTGAGGGTAGCACCCCCGGGGACGCCTTTAAGAGTGGAAAGCCCGTGATAGTGAACCGCCTTGATCCAAGCGAACTTCCACCTGAGATGCTTAAGAAGGCGAGCGCGGAAGGCTTGAACTCATTCTGCGATATTCCTCTGATCAGCAGGGACCGCCTGCTGGGAGTCTTGGCGGTCGGGCGTCGTCATGAGAATGGATTTGACGATGACGAGGTCGCGTTTCTGATTCAAGCGGCCAATCAGGTGGCAATCGGTGTCGAAAATGCGCTGACGTACAAGGAAATCACCGAACTCAAGGATAAGTTGGCGCAAGAGAAGCTGTACCTCGAAGATGAAATTCGCGGTGAGATGGACTTTGAGGGAATTGTGGGACAGAGTTCGGCTCTGAGACACGTTCTGCAACTGGTCGAAACCGTGGCTCCCAGCAATTCGACGGTGTTGCTGCTAGGCGAAACAGGAACGGGCAAGGAATTAATCGCGCGTGCGATTCACGAACGCAGCCGGCGCAAAGATCGCACGTTCGTGAAAATAAATTGTGCGGCGATTCCGACCGGGCTTCTCGAAAGCGAGCTTTTTGGGCATGAGCGCGGTGCTTTCACGGGGGCGATCACACAGAAGATCGGCCGTTTGGAACTTGCAGACCAAGGCACGCTGTTCCTGGATGAAGTCGGGGATATTCCTATCGATATTCAACCAAAATTGCTACGTGCTTTGCAGGAGCGAGAATTTGAACGCCTGGGCAGCACGCGAACCAAGAAAGTTGATGTACGTCTGGTTGCGGCGACGAACCGCGATCTGGAAAAGATGATCGAGTCTCGAGAGTTTCGGCAGGATTTGTTCTACCGGTTAAATGTTTTCCCTATCCGGATTCCACCACTGCGGGAACGGCCGGACGATATTCCGCTGCTGGTGCGCTACTTCGCTCAGAAATATGCGCGGCGAATGGAGAAACAGATCGAGTCTGTTCCTACTACCACCATGAAGACGCTTTCCAAGTGGCACTGGCCGGGAAATATCAGGGAACTCGAGAATTTCATTGAGCGATCGGTAATCCTCACTCATGGCTCGGCTTTGCAGGTTCCGGTTGGTGAGTTCGCCGAGCAAGCCAAGGTGGTTACTGTGGCCACTCACACCGATTCTGCAGAACGGAACCAGATTCTTGAAATCCTAAAAGAGACAGGCGGCAGGGTGGCCGGTCCAAAAGGCGCAGCCGCACGGCTTGGCCTCAAGCGCACTACTCTGATCTCGCGCCTGAAAAAGCTAGGGATTGATCCCCGGCGCGTTTCTTTCCCTACTGCTCTTTAGAGGAGCCGCCTCTTGAAGGTGTTCGAGGCGAGGCAGGAACCTCGCAGTTCGAAATGCAGGCCGTCGTTCTACTCGGGATACCAACAAACTTCTTGCGCAAACCCTGATTTAGACGCTCGTCACTTCGACAGTGTCGATTCGGTGAATTGACATTTTCGACAGTTGCCTTGAGGCACTCCATGCTCCCGGTTTGTTTTCAATTACTTTCCGCCTAGCTGTCTGGTTTGTGTTTGGTTACCCGCTTGCCCTTGTCTTAAGCAACGAAAGGTAACCGATGTTCAAACTCTCCGTAGTTGAAATGAATGGCCACAGAAAACTGGTGCTGGAGGGAAAGTTAGTTGCACCTTGGACCCAGGAAGTGGAGAGCACGTGGCGTCAGGCCCGGGAACATCTGGAAGGACGCCAGTTGCTTGTCGATTTGACTGACGTCACCGTCATCGGCCGTGATGGAGAGCAGACGCTGCTGACGCTAATGCGGGACGGAGCGAGGTTCACAGGTTGTGGGGTCCTAACAAAACATTTATTGAGGCAGCTAGCGCGTCAATGCCGCTGCAAATCCTAGGCGAAGTCAATACAAGATAAAAAAACGAAATTCCCTGTCAATTTTCACATGTCTCAAACGACTACCAGTATGGAGGGCAGAGTGAACATTTTTGGCGCCAAACAGAACAACGCCCCGCTACCCGGCCTGTACGCGACGAGCACGGACTTTTGCCGAATTTTCGAACAAGACATGGATCGTCTCTATTTGTTGTCACTAATGTTGACCGGTGACCACGAGTTGGCCGAGAAGTGCTTCGTTGCCGGCCTGGAGACCTCAAGAAGCGGTAACCCGGTGTTCAAAGAGTGGGCGCAATCCTGGGCTCGTCGCTCCATCGTGCAGAACGCGATCCGGGCAGTCCATCCACGGCCGACAGACGTTCTGTCGTCGCGAACCGAGTTGGACAGAACGAAGCCTGCCGCGCTTGCCGCGATTCTCTTGCTGCCGACCTTCGACCGCTTTGCTTACGTGCTTTCCGTGCTCGAAGGGTATCCGCTGCAGGAATGCGCGCTTCTTCTCAATTGCCGCCGCGATCAGGTAAATACGGCGCGCCTGCGAGCCCTGCAGGAAGTAGTGAACTCAGTCGAACGCGGCGACGCGATAAAGAGTATCAACCCCGAAAGCCAACTTCTACAAGACCGCGGAAGGTTTCACAGAGTACTACCGTTGGCGGCGACGGCTTAACGAAAAGACCAATATCTGAGGGCGGCATGAAGATGAATTCGACTGTTCGATCGCAATATTTGGCGGTTTCCACCGCTGTTCTAGTTCTCCTGACTGTGGGTTGCACCAGAAGCAGTGTTCAGGCAGCACCCGTGATGCCTGCGCCGCTGGTTACGGTGGTCAAAGCAACCGCGAAAGACGTTCCACAATATCTCGATGAGATCGGGCACAGCACCGCCTTCGAGGCGGTCACCGTCACGCCCCAGGTCGGCGGACGAATCGTCGAGCGTCACTTCCAGGACGGCGAGAACCTGAAAAAAGGGCAGCTTCTGTTTGTGATTGATCCGCGGCCCTACAAGGCACAGGTTGATTCAGCTCAAGCCACCCTGGCGCAAACCAAAGCTGCGCTCGATCTCGCGAAGATCCAATTCGCCCGCGACCAGGAAGTAATCGCTGAGCGGGCCATCTCGAAGCAGGATTATGACACCAAAAAGAACGCCGTAGACGTAGATGAGGCTCAGGTCGATGCCGCCGCGGCTGCACTCGAAACCGCAAGACTGAACCTCGAATACTGCTACATTCACTCTCCGATTGATGGGCGTGCGGGGGCGCGTCTTGTAGATGTCGGGAATGTGGTTCAGGCAAACAGTTCGTCACTGCTGTCGATTCAACGTCTCGATCCGATCTACGCAATCTTCACCGTCACTGAAAGCGACCTGCCTGCGGTCCAAAAGCAAATGTCCAACGGTGTGTTGAAAGCTGCCGTTCGGTTGCCTTCCGATTTGGAAACCGCAGCCCGAATCGGAAGAGTGGAGTTTCTGGATAACGCGGTTCAGAACGGCACCGGAACTGTGAATCTTCGCGCCACTATGAGCAATCCCGATCATCATTTTTGGCCGGGACAATTTGTGGATGTGAAGCTCATTTTGAACACGGAGAAAAATGCAGTATTGATTCCGAACCAGGCCACGCAGCTAAGTCAGAAGGGACCATTCGTTTATGTCGTCAAAGCCGACGACACCGCCGAACTGCGCCCGATCAAGCTTGGGCAGCGACAAGGTGACGATGTCGTCGTCACCGACGGAATCGCGCCGAATGAGCGCGTTGTTCTCACCGGACAAATGTTGATACGTCCGGGCGGCAAGGTTCGCTTAGAAAACACTTCCTCTTCGAGCGCTGGCGCGAACGTTCCCACCGGAGGTCAGTCGTGAACCTTTCTGAAATTTTTATCCGCCGTCCGGTGATGACGGTTGCTTTGACTGTCTCGGTCATCCTGTTCGGAGTGTTCGCTTATTTTCGCCTGCCGGTCAGCGACCTTCCCGCGATTGATTATCCCGTCATCCAGGTTCAGGTCAATTATCCCGGCGCAACTCCCGAAACAATGGCGAACAACGTCGCCACGCCGCTTGAGCGACAATTCATGCAAATTCCGGGCCTGGAGCTTGTCACCTCGAATAACAGCCAGGGTCATACCAGCTTTGTGCTGCAGTTCGATCTGAACAAAAGTCTGGACGGCGCTGCTACCGACGTGCAAGCGGCGATCACACGCGCGTCGGGACAGCTTCCGGTCGATTTGCCGAGTCCTCCGACTTTCACAAAAACCAATCCCAACGATCAGCCGATCATGTATATCGCGATCGTGAGCGATACAGCGACGGAAGGGCAGCTATACGATTACGCCAACACGGAAATCGGCGAGCGAATCAGCATTCTGCCCGGAGTGAGCCAAGTTGGGATTTATGGAACGCAATCGGCGGTGCGGATCAAAGCCGATCCTTCGAAGTTGGCGAGCCGCAATATCACGCTGGAAGATCTGACTGCTGCGATTAAGAACGGCACGTCCTATACCGGCGCCGGGCAATTCGATGGTCCGCATCGCAGTTTCCTGTTGCAACCGCAAGGACAGCTGATGAAGGCCGATCAGTACGACCAGTTGATCGTCGGCCAGAGTAATGGGGCACCGATTTATTTGAAGGACGTGGCGACTGCAAAGCAAGGAGTGCAGGACGAACGTATCAGGATGCGGGTCTGGGTGCGCGGTTACCCTGAGCCGGGAGCAAATGTCTTCATCGGCGTGTTTCGCCGCGCGGGAGTGAATGCAGTCGAAGTTGCAAAGTCGGTGCGCGATCTGCTGCCGTCGATTCAGGCACAGCTTCCGAGTTCGGTGTTGCTGTTCACGGCGTATGACCGCTCCCTAACCATCGTCAACAGCATTAAAGACGTGCAGACCACGCTCTACGTCGCCTTCGTGCTGGTCGTCATGGTCATCTTCGTCTTCCTCGGGCGCGCCACTGACACGTTGATTCCGGCGGTGGCGTTGCCATTGTCACTTCTGCTGACCTTCGTGGCCATGAAGCTTCTCGGCTACAGCCTGGACAATTTGTCGTTAATGGCGTTGACGCTGGCGATTGGATTTCTCGTCGATGACGCGATCGTGTTCCTCGAAAACACGGTGCGCTTGATGGAGGGAGGTCTGGACGCGCTCGAGGCATCTCTGGAGTCGGCAAAAGAAATCAGCTTCACAATTTTGGCGATGACCCTCTCGCTCGCGGCGGTCTTTATTCCGCTGGTGTTTATGAGCGGGCTCATGGGACGCATCTTCCGCGAGTTCTCCATCACCATCGTGATCTCCATTCTGGCCAGCGGCCTGGTTTCTTTGACACTGACGCCGCTAATGGCCTCCCGAATGTTGAGCAACCGCGGTGTAGGCGCGAAGAAAACGTGGATGGAACGCGCGTTCGGAACGTTGGAAAGAAAGGTTCTCGACATCTATGGACGCCAGCTTTGGTTCTTTCTGCGAAACCGCTGGATTTCCGCGGTCGTGTGGGTGGTCTGCTTAATCGTGACCGGATACCTGTTCTACATCGTGCCAAAAGCGTTCTTGCCGTTGGGCGACAGTTCATTCATCCGCGGCGTGCTGGTGGCTCCCGAAGGGTCGTCTCCCGACCAGATGCATGCGTACCAATCACAGGCAGAAAAGATTCTGAGAGCGAATCCCGCCGTTCGCAGTACTTTCACCATGAGCGGAAACGCACAGTTTCTGGGATCGAATCAGGCTTTTTTAATTGCATTCTTGAAGGACCCGTCGCACCGCGCTCCTATTCAGCAAGTCGCTGGGCAGTTGATGGGCGGTATTGCTGGTTCGATCCCGGGCGTAATTGCTTTTCTCCAGCCGAATCCAGCGCTCGAAATCAGCACCGGCGCCACGGCTAACGTACAGGGACAGTTCGCGTACGCGATGTCGGGAATTAATCCGAGCCTGGTCTATGAAACTGCCGGCAAGATGATGGCGAAGATGCACGAGTACCCGGGATTTCTGTTCGTGAACTCGGATCTGTACAATCACACACCCAATTTGCAGGTCGACATTCTTCGTGACCAGGCGAAGCTGTATGGCGTCTCCGAGACGAGAATCCTCACGCTGCTGCATGATGCCTATTCACAGAATTACAGCTATCTGATCAAAGAGCCGACAGACCAGTATCAAGTAATCCTCGAGGTTGCAGACGACAAGCGCTCCGCTCCGGAAGATCTCAGCAAGCTCTACATCAAGAGTGACGATGGCCAGCGCATGATCCCGCTGAGTGCAGTGACGAGTTGGCATCCAGTGATCGGCCCTCAGGCCGTGAACCATATCAACCAGTTCACCAGCGTGACCATGTTCTTCAACTTGAAGCCCGGATATGCAATTGGTCCGGCGACGCAGTTTGTGCAGACATCCGCGAAGCGGATTCTGCCTCCCGGCGTGCAAGGAGCGCTGCAGGGAGAGGCTCTCACCTTCCAAAACACAGTCTCGGACCTCGTGATCCTGATGGTCGTTGCGGTGTTCGTTATGTACGTAATTCTCGCGATCCTATACGAAAGCTATCTGCACCCAATCACCGTGCTTTCGTCATTGCCCGTGGCCCTGCTCGGTGGCTTGCTGACACTTTGGGCATTCGGGGCTGAAGCTTCGCTCTATGCCTACATCGGCATGTTTATGCTCATGGGCATCGTGAAGAAAAACGGAATCATGATCGTGGATTTTGCCGAACAGCGCGTGGCGCAAGGTGTTCCGGATGATCAGGCGATTCACGACGCGAGCATGGAACGGTTCCGTCCGATCATGATGACCACCGCGGCGGCGCTGCTCGGGGCCCTGCCGATCGCGTTGGGATATGGCGCGGATGGATCCTCACGCCGGCCACTGGGATTGGTAGTTGTAGGTGGATTGGTGGTTTCGCAGTTCATTACTTTATTCATCACGCCTGCAATCTATCTGTATCTCGAAGAATTTCAGGAAAAGGTCCTGGATCGGTTCTCTTTCTTCCGTTCGCATCGCGAGCCGCGCTCGGAGCCGGCGCCGTCGTTTGCCCTGCAGGAGAGCAATGGAGACTAATATGACTCGAAAAAAGACGGGGTTCCTTTCGATGCTGGTTTTGAGTGTGCTCGTGTGGAGCGGTTGTGCGGTTGGGCCGAATTACAAACGCCCCGCAGTCGATGTTCCAGTGACATATCGGGATGCGCCGACTGAGGCCTCAGCGACTAGTCAAAATTCGACGGGAACGGCACAGCAAAACGCTTCGTCTCTGGGTGACGAAAAATGGTGGGACGTTTTCCAAGATGAGGAACTGCGAGACCTGATTCGTACGGCGCTCAAGAACAATTACGATGTTCGCATTGCGGCGAGCCGAGTTCTGGAAGCCCAGGCTCAACTCGGTATCACCCGGGCGGATCAATATCCTTCTGTAGGAGTCGGTGCGCAGATAGGTGATCAGCGTAGCCCGAGAATCGGGCCGATTCCGTCCTATGAAGTGGGTCTTGGGCAGGTGACCGCGTCGGCGGCGTGGAACCTGGATTTTTGGGGACGTTATCGCCGCGCTACGGAAGCTGCACGCGCCAATCTGCTCGCCAATGAGTGGGCACAGAAGCAAGTGATGGCGACTCTCGTCGCGAATGTTGCAGCGGCGTATTTCCAGCTTCGGCAACTCGATCTTCAGCTCGAAATCTCGAAGCGGACTTACGGCTCACGAAGCGAGTCTTTGAAACTGACGCAGACGCTCGAGCAGCATGGACTCGGATCCTTGCTCGATGTGCGGCAGTCCGAACAGTTGGTCTACACGGCCGCGCAAGAAATCCCCGACTTCGAAAGGCAAGTTGCCCAACAGGAAAACAGCATCAGCATTCTTCTCGGCAAAAACCCTGGCGATGTTCCGAGAGGATTGGCGCTGACCGAGGAGCCACATGCTCCGGAAGTTCCGGCCGGTTTGCCGTCGTCCTTGCTCGAGCGTCGTCCTGATATCCGGCAGGCAGAGCAGAGTCTCATCGCTGCCAACGCCCAGATCGGCGTCGCCCGCTCCGCGTATTTTCCGCAAATCTCGCTTACGGGTTCTGCCGGCTTTGAAACTCCGGCGTTGACCAACCTTTTTACCGGTCCGGCAGGAGTTTGGAACTTCGGCGCGTCCCTTGCTCAGCCGGTATTTGAGGGCGGGCGTATCAAGTCGAACGTTCGCTTCACTGAGGCACAGCGGCAGCAGTTCTTGCTCTCCTATCAGCAGACTATTCAGGGCGCGTTCCGCGACGTCTCAAACGCGCTGATTGCTTACCGCAAAGATCGCGAGTTCCGGGTACAGCAGGAACAATTGTTGAAGTCGGCGCAGGATGCGGCGCGGCTTTCTGAGGTTCGGTTTAAAGCGGGCACGACCGATTACCTGGAAGTGCTCACGAATGAAAGCAATTCGTTTACTGCAGAACTAGGACTGGCCCAGGCTCAGGGAAACGAGTTGATCGCACTGGTGCAGCTTTACCAGTCACTCGGCGGGGGCTGGCAACAATAAAACCGATTCTCATCGCGGACTTACGCGAAGGTACTTAGCTGGTAGCGGGAGCCGCAGGCTTAGGCGTTGAGACCGCATCCTGCCTCTCGGATCTCGCAACTTCCCGTCCTAACGGGGTGCTAATCATGACGCGCACTCGCCCGCACGATCTCGATGGCAGACGAGCGTGATTTGATGGACGGTAGAAGACCAACACAGTCCGTAGCTCTTGACTATTGGGGAGAAATGCGAGAGGCTGTCGCCCACAAGAGGCGTCGGGAGTGGCCGGGGCAACCATTTCGGCATTAATCAGCGAAGCTGAGAGCGGCAACAATGCTGCCGCCAATCAGCTCTTTAATGTTCTGTACGAAGAACTTCGTCGTCTCGCGAGGCGCCAACTTGCCCGACAAGGCGTCATGAGCCTCAGCGCCACTACGCTGATCCACGAGGCTTACCTCGACATGACCAGTCGCGGGGGTCCAGACTTTCCTGATGCCGCTCGCTTCATGGCATATGCCGGGCGCGTGATGCGCGGATTAATCATTGACCACGTTCGCAGTCGGTTAGCTCTGAAGCGGGGCGGCCAATTCGAACTCACGGCGCTCGCGGCCGACGTGGCCGAGCAATCGATTGACGATCACGAATTGATGCGCATCAGCGAAGCGCTCGACGAGCTGGTTAAAGTGGACAGCTCATTGGCACAGATCGTGGATTTGAAGTTTTTCTGCGGATTTTCATTCGCTGAAATTGCCGAAATGCAAGGTTTGTCGGAACGGACCGTGCAACGCAAATGGGAAAAGGCCAGAATCTATTTGCATCGCAGCTTGCGTGCCGATCTACCCGTGTAAGGAAGTGAATGGACGCCCTGCAAAACAGTACACAGCAGCAAGAAGAGCTGAAGGAGAGTTTTCCGATTGCTTGCGCACCCCAAAAAGTGGCTGCCGCACCGCACCGAACGCCCCCAGGCACCCCTCTCAGGAGTTATCCCGCGCTAACTGTTGTGCCACACGGAATTCAGCAGCGTCGGAGCCTAATGCGTTTTCCAGTTGCTGAGCACCAAGACGGAAAGCTGCCCGCGACTCCGGACGCTTGCCTTGTTGCTGCAGAGCATAGCCTTGCGCGAGGTAAGCTCGGCCGAGATCGGAAGAGGATTTTCCGGAGATTGAGACCTGTTGGAAGATTGCTACCGCGCGACTGGCGTCTGCTAGCGCCTCATTCGGCTGGTTCAATTTCAACAGAATGGCCGATCGCTGAAGAAGAAATCTGCCCTCGTAGTAGCCGGATCCGTGTGATTTTTTTTGCCATCCTTGCGCGATCTCGAGGGCTTGGTCCGCAAGCTGTCTGGCTTTGAGCGGCTCACCGCTTACGAGCGCATTCTGTGCGAGTTCAGAAGCCAGGTATCCAAAATAGATGTGTTCCGGCGGCACGGTTGCGTGCAGTCGTCGGTCGAGCTGTGACAGCATTTCGGCAGATTGGGCAAGCTGATCCTGGGCGCGATAAACGCGAGCTCGCTGCAGTAAATTCTTGCGGATTGCAACCCCATCGCCTGCCGCCACACCATGACGGTAGCCCTGCTCCGCGTAGGTGGCCGCTTCGGCCATTCTCCCCAACTCAAACAGGACCTCACTGTAGACGCCCTGACTTGTTGGCGAAATGCCTTCGTCTCCCGAAGAAGACCGCTCACTATCCATGGTGCGTCGAAGACATTTCTCCGCGTCCATCGTGCGCCCTGCACGTAACAGCATGATTCCCCAATTGCTGAAGACTGTGCCGGCAAGGATGGTTCCATCACGTCCTGTGCTCTCGATCAGGTCCACGGTGCGACGATAGGTAGCATCGGCGAGATCTGGCCGGCCCACCCCAGAGTAAATGCTGGCTAGGTTGGCGAGCACGGTGAGTTGGACTGAATCAGGCCGATAAGGAGATGTCCTCAATAGGCGTTCGGCAGCTTCACCCCGTGTGAGAGCGTCTTGTTCGCTGCCTATATCGTCGGCGATCTCGCTGCCACGAATCAAACAAAAAACTCGCTCCAGCGTAAAGGAAGGATCACTCGGTAACTCGCCCATTCCTTCGCGATATAAAGCCTCGGCTCGTACCGGGTCACCACCTCTAGATAATGCCTGTCCTAGAGCGCAGGATGCCAGCGCGTGAGTTGATCGTAACGGCAAAGATTGTGAGAATGCGCGAGCCTCCTCCAGCAACTGCCTGGATTTTTCGTAGTTTCCACTGTACCCATATTGCCGCCCAACCGAAATCAAGAGCTCCAAGCGAACAGCCTCGTCAATGCCATGCTGTCGTTTAACAACTTTTTCCGCACCTTCGAGAATCCGATCCAACGTGAAGGGTCTACCGGAAGGCGCGATCTCCGACAGCACAATCTCGTTCAGTTCATTGATTGCCCCTGCCCGCGACAACTCTCGAAGCGCAAAATCACGTTCCTTCCGCACAATTCGGGCCTGAATCACACTTTCTGATATGGCGCCAGCGATAACGAGTAAGGCAAAAGTGGCCAGCACCACAGCTCTGCGGTGGCGCCGCATGAACCGGGCGGTTCTGTAGGAAAGCGTATCCGGGCGTGCGCTGATGGTTTCATGTTTTAGATAACGCCGAAGGTCGTCCCCGAAGGCGGTGGCGGATCGATATCGTTCCTGAGGATCTTTCTTTAGAGCCTTGCCCAGAATCGTGTCCAGATCGCCACGGAGTTGGCGGGCCAGTTTTTCGGGGGTAGTGGAGCGTGCTTCGGCACTCGCTTTATCGCACGACGAACCAACAACCAGTGATGGACGTGGCGGCTCATTCTCCAGTACGGCTTTCACCAGCTCGACAGCGGAGTGTGGACCGGGACCCGCAGGATGCTGACCGATCAGAAGCCCGTAGAGCAAGATGCCCAAGCCGTAGACATCGGTCGCAGTTGTAACTGGCTGGTTGGAAAGCTGTTCTGGTGCCGCATACTGCGGCGTGAGCGCCGAACCACTTTCGTGAGTAAGCAAAGTCGCCACGCCTGGTCGACCTTCGCCCTCCAGCAGTTTGGCAATGCCGAAATCCAGCAGCTTCAACGCTCCCGAGGTGGTGACCAGCACATTCGAAGGCTTGAGATCGCGGTGAACAATCAGATTGGCATGCGCATGTGCAACCGCGTCCACCACATCCAGGAAAAGTCGAATTCGCGCCTCGAGCTCCAGCCGTCGCTCGTTGCAGAATTGATCGATAGGTTTGCCATCGACGTATTCCAAAACTAAATAAGGCTGGCCGAAGGAGGAGATGCCGGCGTCGAGAAGTTCCGCAATGTGAGGATGAGTAAGCCGGCCGAGCAGGATGCCTTCACGATTAAACCGCTCCTGAGTGGCGCGGCCCGGCATGCCAATACTTACAAATTTCACCGCGGCTTTGCGCTGGAATCTGCCATCCGTGCGATCGGCCAGCCACACCGTGCCCATGCCGCCTTCGCCAATTTGTGAAATCAGGGTGTAAGCGCCGACGGTTTGTCCCGCAATTCCGGCCGGCGCAGGAACAGGAAGAGGAGAGATTTGGAGAAAACCTTCTGCATCGGCCCTTTGCTGGTCTTCCAGCAATGCCTCTAATAAGGACGCTAGATCTGCATCCTGGTGGCGCACGGAAGATAGCCATGCTGCCCGTTCACCGTGTGGCAGATCGAAGGCTTGGTCAAGATACGAACTGACGCGCTGCCATTGCTCGGGAGTCGGTGTCGGCATTTCGCGATGCCTTCCTTCCGGAGCGCCATCATACCCCAAAACGCGGCTGTCGACAGTTGAGGTCAGGCCGGTGGCGCGCCGATCAAGACCTCATGAGAAGTCCATTCAGATCGCTCGCCTGAGATGAAATGAGGGGCTTACAGCAAGCTCAATTAGACTTTGAGAAACAGGCAGGATGGCTTTACGGCGGAGCCGCGGAAATGGAGGCCCCGGGCGGAGTCGAACCGCCGACCAACGGTTTAGGAAACCGCTGCTCTATCCATCTGAGCTACGGGGCCAAGGGACGTAAGCCCATTATCGCACCTCAATTCGAAGAGGCAGAGACTGCCCGTGAATCGTGTTTGGTTGCGCCGGAATTTGCTTTTCCTGTACCTTGCGCAGGCGCCTTGATTCGAAACTCCTGACCTGCGACAGGGGCGAGAAATGGGATGACGTATCCCTTGACTTCAACTTTGCCGGCTTGCTTTGCCTCAGCCAGGAGATCGTACCTAAACAAGCCGCGAGCGAAGGACTGGTCGCTCAAGTGGAAGACCAGCATCTGGTTGTTTGAGTTGTGCAAGGAGATTTGCTCGGGCTGCACGTTCTTGACGAGGAGAAGGATTTGTCCCCCTTTGTTCTCCTGGTGTTTCTGATCTTCTGGTTCGTCGGCTTCGCGCTTCCCTGCCTCGGCGGATTTTTCCTGATCTTCGGCATTTTCTTGGGGCAGTTGAAACCCGGGGATGAGACGCTGAGCCTGCGCCAAATTCGTTGGCGGGAAGTTGCCTGGTCGCCATTCCGAGTCTGGTATTTCGCTGGGTCCATCCAGAGTCGGGAACATCAGCAAGCTTTGTCCCGCGGACAATTCGCGGTGATTGTTTCTAATGACGAACTCTGCGACCACTACTGGAAGCGCGATCACCTTGGATCCTTCTGCGATGAGCAACGATCGCGCTCCTGGCGCCGTTAGATCGGGAATACTGACGTAAGCCATTTCGGGAGTTTCGGCCAAAATCCTGGCCGGATTGTCTTCAAAGGCCGCAAAGGTTTTGCCGCTGTTTCCGTTGAACTGGCCGCTAACCGCGCAGACCTCACCTTTTAAGCAGAGTGGTGGGGCGTGGAACGACTTGTCTGCAACAGGCTTTTCTGCTGCTGTGATTTGGGGAAAATTCAGGATCTTCGAAACCGAATGCGCGGGATCGTCTACTTGCCGCAACGCGATATTGAGTCCGGAACTGTTACGCGGGACAATCGTGGTAATCGGCCCATCCGCCCGTTGGGGCTTTTGGCCATTGATCTCGATCGACCAACCTGACAACCGAGATGCCTCTCCAGAAGCCTGAAACGGTAGCGCGAGACGGGTCACTGTGACTTCGGGCATTTCGTCGTAGATGTCAGGATTGGTGACTACTGTTCCCGATATCCGCTCGCCGGGACCGACCTGCACCGGAAATATGAGGCCCAATTCCTGTCCGACTTTAGGCAGCGGTTCGCGAGCGGCGGTCGTGGGCTGCGAATTACTGATCTTCTGTTCCCGTGCCTTCTTTCGGGCGGCGTTGAGATGGTGCATCACCTCGTCATAAGTGAACTTCTTTACCTGCGAAGCTCCGCCGCTCTGCTCTTCGCCTGAAGGACATTCGACATTACGATATTCGTGCGCCGCATTGTTCCATTCGGAGCAGCGATAAACTCCGGTCCAAGGATCGTGGGTCAACTTGTGGCCGGCAACCAGGTTGCCAGAATCGTCGAAGACTTCGATGAACTCGCCGGTGAAGTTCGAAGTTTCGTCGTAGGTATTATGCGCCACCTTGCGGATCTTTCCGTTCGGCCAATAGGTAGTAGAAGTCTGCTGAGCGACGTAGTATCCCGGAAGATATTCGTAGTCGACCTTTTGCTGCAGCTTGCCATCGGGGCCGATGGTGCGCATCTCTGTGGCTTTGTCGGCCGCGTTATAGTCGGTTTCGATTTTTCCCGCCAGTCCGTTGTTCTCCACTGTGGTGTGCTGCGCGCCAGCGCGGGCTGAACCGCAAGCCAGTAGCGCCAACACGGAGACTGCACAACAACAACGCGAAATTAAGACATGCTGATTTTGTGGCACAACTTGTCCCCTTGGGAGGTACTCAGAAGGTCAAAACTTGCGACAAACCTATGTTCTTGATCGGCTTGCAAGAGCCGCGCGGGTTGGAGTTTATCATGCGCACACCGGCGTTTACGGGCGTCTGCTGCTTAATCCGAGGCTTAACAGCCGCGGCACTGTCTGTTTCTTTTCGCCTCGTCTGTCTTACTGACCGGTTTAGTTTGTAAAGATTTGTCAGATTACTACCACAGCTAGTACATACTTTTGTCTTTATTTACTTAGCGCGGAAACTGTGATGAAATGCCTCGGCTATTTGAAATAAACAGGAGCGGCACAAACACATGAAAAAAGCACAAACTGTGACGCCGATATTGTTGACTACAATTGTCTTGTTGTTATGTACCCTGCCGCTCTCTGCGCAGGACACAGTTCAACATCCGGTTGCATTTGGCATTTCGGCACGTTTAAGTGATCTCGCGAAACTTCCACAGGCACCTCACTACGGCTTCCATGAAGCCAACCCGGTTCATCGTGTCCCGAAGCGTAACTTTGGACAGGTCGTCGACGGAGTGGAGCAGGGCTTTGTCGAACCGAACTTCGGTCCGACCGCCGGTAACTACTCCATCGGAGCGAATTTCCTGGGCGTCGGCAATGGCTTCCCGAACTATAGCGTTCCCGATGCTCCTCCAGACACCACCATGGCAGTCGGGGACACCCAAATTGTGCAATGGGTGAACGTGTCTTACACGGTTTGTTCGAAAACCTCGCCCTACACTTGTGGTCCGGCAATCGAAGGCAACACTCTGTGGTCAGGACTTTCTGGCAGTCCACTGTGCAAGACGCAAAACGACGGCGACATCATCGCTCAATGGGACACCAGGGCACACCGCTGGGTACTGACGCAGAACGTGTTCCAATCGCCCTACGCAGTTTGTCTTGCCATCTCCACGACCTCGGACGCGAATGGTAGCTACTACGTCTATCAATTCCCCGTCCCAGGTAATGGCTTCCCTGATTATCCGAAGTGGGGAATTTGGCCTTCGAACTACGGTCAAGCTATGAATAACTTCGGTCCGACTGGCAGCAGCTTCATGGGTCCTCAGGTCTGCGTTTACAACCGCAACAAGCTCATAAAGGGCGATCCCACAGCGGAACAAATCTGCCATCAGTACACCAGTGCTGAGGACAGCTTGTTGCCGGCCGATCTAGATTCAGCGACACCTCCGCCGACAGGGGAAGACCAATTCTTCATCGGCAGCTTGGGTGATGTAGATAACGCTCACTTGTCGCTTTACTCGGCACACATTAACAATCCCAACGACTGGTCGAAAGGCGCGACCTTCACCGGCGACGGCAACTCGCAGTTGCTGCCGATCGCGCTCTTCAACCCAGCATGTGGAAATTATGGTGGGGATTGCGTTCCGCAGAAAGGAATCACTGATCTGGTCGATTCTCTTGGCGGGCGCTTGATGTATCGCTTCGCCTATTACAACGACGGCACGACGCAACACTGGCTGACGAACTTTGACGTTGCTGCGTCGGGTGGCCAAAACGGTGTGCGCTGGTTTGAGACAACGGCGCCAAACAGCCGGGTTCGAGTCACCTCGATGCGGGTTCACCAACAAGGAACCTACGCTCCCAATGGCAATTGGCGATGGATGGGTTCGGTCGCCATGGACAAAGCGGGAGATATCCTCGTGGGTTACAGTGAATCCTGCGGAGATACTTGCCCTAATGGAACCGCGATGTATCCATCCATATTCCTCGCTGGCCGTCTCGCTACCGATCCGCTGGGCAAGCTGGAAAAAGAAATACAGGTTGTGGGAGGCACTGGTTCCCAACCTGATACTGCCAACCGCTGGGGCGACTACAGTTCCATGCGCATAGACCGGGACGGCTGTACCTTCTGGTACACCACCGAGTTCTACAAGACCACAGCAACCTTCGACTGGAGCACTCAGGTAGCTTCTGCGAAGTTTGCAAACTGCCAGTAGAGTGTGTGATACAGCCGGTGGAGCATAATGCTCCGCCGGCTTTTTCTTTGCACCAGAATTTCGCCTTGCGTAGCAGCTAATTTCCCGAAATGACCTTGACCATCCTGCGTGACAGAGGCACAATTGTGGCCTTCGGCGAGGATGCCACATCGCCAGACCAACTGCAGTCTCCACGGGGCCCGTCATGTCCAGAGTCGTATTCATCTCGCTGTTAGCGTTTACCAGCGTACTCACCAGTTTCGCGCACGCAGCCATTTCCCTGAAGCAGCTTGCTGAATTGACTCCAACCGATCGCGTCAACCAGGACTGGTTCGGGACGTCCATCGCCATCGATAAAGACACCGTCGTGGTCGGCGACTTTGACGCGAATATCGAGCAGTACGGAGGGGCGTACGTTTACGTGAAACCGGCGGGTGGCTGGGAGAACATGACGCAGGTGGCGAAACTGACATCGTCCGACAATGGCGTGGGGTTTGGAACCTCGGTAGCGATCAGCGGAAATGTCATTGTTGTCGGGGCGGCAAACACGTCAAATTTCAACGGGCCTATGGCCACGCCTGGCGCGGTTTATGTATTTGTGAAACCGGCGAGCGGATGGAAAGACATGACGGAAACGGCGAAGTTAGTTGCGTCGGACGGAATTGCGGGGGACGCCTTCGGAAACAGCGTCAGCATCAGCGGAGGCACGATCGCCGTTGGGGCATTTTTCGTGAATAATTTTTCGGGAAGAGCGTACGTGTTCACGCGCACGGGCAGCACGTGGAAGCAGGCCGCAGAACTGACAGCCTCCGATAGTAGCGGCTTTCTGGATTACCTGGGTTGCTCGGTGGCGATCAGCGGCAACACCGTGGTTGCGGGTTCGTTCGGCCACAACAATTTCGCAGGAGCGACGTACGTTTACGTTGAGCCGGGGACGGGTTGGACGAATATGACGGAAACCGCGGAGCTGAGCGTTGCAAATGGCCGAGGCGGAGACAATCTAGGATTTTCCGTCGGTATCAGTGGCACAACCATTGTGGCAGGTGCTCCGGGAGCAGCGAACGGAAACGGCTCGGCGTACGTTTATGTGGAACCGGCAAATGGATGGGGCACCACTTCAAACTTCAATGCACAGCTCGCTGCACCCGATGCGGTACAAGGGGATAGTTTCGGACAAGCCGTCGGGAGCAGCAGCAGCGGTGGGGTGGTGGTAGTGGGCGCGCCGGGCCAAACTGTCGGCGGAAATGTGGAGCAGGGTGCGGCTTATGTTTACGTCCGGCCGAAAACCGGGTGGGTTACAACGAGAAGAGCCTCATCTGAGTTGACCGCCTCCGACGGAGCGGCGTTCGATACGATGGGAGTCTCAGTCGGAGTCAGTGGTTCGACCTTCGTCACCGGAGCTCCCAAGAGCAACACTCCGGGAGAGGCATACGTGTTTGCTCCCTAATCGCGATTTTTTAGCGGCTCGGAATGTGAACAGCGCTCGCTGCGTGGGTTTTGGTTTGATCGACCCCGCTGCCTTCGCGAACAACGTAGTACTTGTTAGCCGGTAAGTTCGAGAGAGTCTCAACTAGTCCACCAGGCCAGCGAATCACAACCTTGTCGGCCTGTGCCGCCTTGCCCAGGCCGAAGTGGACCCGCAAGTCACTCTGCGAGATGTAGCCGTCTCCACTGCGAACCTCTTTTACATGCTTATCGCCCTGGCCCTGCTCGAGCGTAACAACTGTGCCAAGAGCGGCTCGATTGGACTTCACGCCAATTAATTGCAAACTGATGAAGTTTTCGATCGGCGCGGTGTTGTAGTAGAGCGATGGCGGTTCGTTCATATTGTTGACGAGAGCATCTTGATGGCCGTCGTTGAAGAGATCGCCGAGCGCCATGCCCCGGCCGGAGTGTGGCTCGCTTAACGCCGGGCCCGCCTCAGCCGTGATGTTGGCGAACGTACCGTCGTGCAAGTTGTAGTAGGCGACCTTCGGTTCGCGATAACTTGTGCCGAGCGATTTGCCATCGATTTCAGGATAGACGTGCCCATTCGCCATCAGAATTCCGGGCCAGCCGGTATTATCGAAGTCATAAAATTGCACGCCCCAGCCGAGCCAATTCTTGATGCGGCCTAGCCCGGCACTGTAAGTGACATCGTCAAAATTGTTGTCTCCGCGGTTCACGTAAATCGTCGGGGTGTCGTCGCTGAAATTTGTTTTGATGATGTCCTGGAAGCCACTGTGGCGGGAATCATCAGCAGAAAGGCCCATACCGGCCTGTTCGGAGCCGTCCTCGTTGTAGGCAACGCCTGATTTCTTGCCAATCTCGCTGAATGTGCCGTCATGGTTGTTGTGGTAGAGCAGGCTGGGAGTGGAATCACACGCGACATAGATGTCGGTCCAGCCATCATTATCGAAATCGCCGGGCAATGACGTAAAGCCGTAACAACCACTCGCGTTCAGGGTGCCAGACTTCTGAGACACGTCAGCGAAGGTGCCATCACCATTGTTGTGATAAAGCGCGTTCGCAGCCGGCTTCAAACCGCGCGGCCCGCACATCACATTCACACCCTTCCATTGGCACCAGCGACCCTGCCCAGGTCTCGGAACGGAGTTGTAACTGAAATCGACATAGCGGACTACAAAAAGATCCGCTTTGCCATCGCGGTCGTAATCCAAGAAACTGCAACCGGTGCTCCACTCATCGCGGGCCGTGGTCAGGCCTGCTTTGGCGGTTACGTCAGTGAAGGTGCCGTCGCCGTTATTGTGATAGAGCACATTCTGGCCCCAGTAGGTGACGAAAAGATCGAGATATCCGTCGTTGTCGTAGTCGCCGACGCAGCCGCCTTGTCCCCAACCCGCCCTGGCTAATCCAGCATGAGTGGTAACGTCGGTGAACGTACCGTCATGATTGTTGTGATACAGGTGTCCGAACGGGGCGTTTTCCTTTGAGAAGCCTTCGACGGTGGATCCGTTGGGAAGAAAGATGTCGGGCCAACCGTCGTTGTCGTAGTCGAAGATGACGGCGCCATTTCCGGTGGTCTCGATAATGAAGTCCTTATGAGTATCGCTGCCGTAGACGTTCTGCGCCTTCAGGCCGACTTGGGGAGCGATGTTCACGAAGTGCACGGGATTTGGCTGAACTTTCGGCGGACGTTTTGGAGAGGTCGAGTTTTGCGCAAGCGAATAGAAAGCGGCGAGGCAGACACAAACAGGAACTAAGAGGCGCAATAACTTAGGCATGCACGACAATCTTAAAACAGAAGAAGGGACGGTCAAATCGCTGACGCCTAGCTCTACTGATTTTGCGGCAAACCTGGAACCTCTAGAACTGGCCTTATTTCCACCGTGCCCCACCGGCCTGCCGGAATATTCGAGGCGATTTTGATGGCCTCGTCCAGATTGTCTGCATCTGCCAGAAAAAATCCTCCCAACTGCTCCCTGGTTTCTGCGAACGGACCATCCGTTATGACGCGTTTGCCATCGCGGTTCCGAATGCTGGTGGCCGTGGAAGTTGGTTGTAAGGGCGCGGCCGAGACACGCTTGCCGCTCGCGTCCAATTCTCTCCCGTATGCGGCGGACTCCGCGTAACACTGCGTTCTCTGCGCTTCGGTTAGGGAATTTTCGTCGAAATAGATGAGGAACATGTACTGCATTTTCAAAGCCCTCCACTCTGATCGAGCAGGCACCCCGATCTTACGTGAACGGGGTGCCCACTGCATTCATCACGCCTGTTGTTCGCAGTTGACCATCCACGGGATGCCGAACTGATCCACCAACATGCCGAACCTGGCTGACCAAAACGTCTTCTGGATAGGCATGGTGATGTTTGCCTTCTCGGAAAGGGCGGAAAAGATCTGCTCGGCCCTGTTTGGGTCTTTAACGGTCAAAGTGACCGAGATACCTTGTGTTTTGTGCTGGCGATCTGGCGGAGCATCACACCCCATTAATACCGCTCCCTCTGCGACCAGGCGAGCGTGCATGACCTTATTCTTCCAATGTTCGGGCACATGCGACTCCGCCGGCGAGCCGGCGTAGGGCATCAAGGCCTCGATTTTGCCGCCAAGACACTTTTCGTAGAATTTGAAAGCCGTTTCACAAGCATCGTTGAAATGTAGATATGGGCTCAATTGCATGATCATCTCCTATTGCTTTGTATTTGTCGTCTTGTTTCAGTTCGGAGTGAGCGGCTTACGCTGCTGTCCCGAGTTGTTGTCTGAGTTGCTTTTCCGGTTCGCCCGCACAGCCGAAGTCCTCGGCTTCGAACAGTGGTCGAATTTCCACTTCTGTGCCGCCGCCAAAAGGGGCACGCTTCAGCCATGTGATGGCGTCTTCCAGCGAATTCACTCTCCAAAGCCAAAAGCCGGCGACGAGTTCGTTCGTCTCCGCAAAAGGCCCACCGAGGACAGTCTTCTTTGCATCAAACTTGACGCGAACACCGTGCGCGGATGATTTCAGACCGTCGCCTGCCAGCATCACACCCGCTTTGATCAGTTCCTGGTTGAATTTACCCATGTTCGCCAGCAGTTCAGGGCTAGGAAGAATGTCTGCTTCCGATTCGGGGGAAGCCTTCACGATTACCATGACTCTCATTGTTGTTCTCCTATGTGCTGCTTCCCCTCGGGGAAGCTGAATTCGCTCGGCGTCTCGCCGCTTTCACTGGTTAATCGAGTGGGGAGGATTGAAATCGACAGGTGCTGGAGATTATTTGCGCCAGCTTGAGGAATCGACCGCAGAAGGTTGGAGTGGTTAGACTTTAAGAATGCCCATTAATGCCGCTGCCGCTGTGGAAGCCGTTTACCGCTCGGATTGGGGCCGCATTGTAGCCACTCTGATCAGTCTGCTCGGGGACTTCGAGCTTGCGGAGGAGTATGCACAAGAGGCGTTTGCGACAGCTTTGGACCAATGGACGGTAAGTGGTATTCCGGATTCGCCGCGGGCCTGGATCGTCCAGACAGCCCGGCATAAAGCGATCGACCGCCTTCGCCGTCAAACACTGTTTGCGGAGAAGTTGCAGCCACAGCTAGCGCATGAGTTGGAAACCGCGAGTTATCAGCCGACCTACGATGACGCAGAAATACCAGATGAGCGGCTCCGGCTCATTTTTACCTGCTGCCATCCGGCGTTGGCACGTGAAGCCCAAGTGGCCCTGACGCTGCGGACCCTTTGTGGACTGGAAACCCACGAAATTGCGCGCGCCTTCGTAGTCTCAGAGTCCACAATGGCTCAGCGTCTGGTTCGCGCTAAACGCAAGATCCGGGATGCAAAGATTCCTTACAAGGTGCCTGAAGCTGCGGAGATGGGCGAGCGCCTCGATCCGGTCCTTGGTGTCATCTATCTCGTCTTTAACGAGGGATATGCAGCGACTCGTGGCAATGACCTCATGCGCCACGATCTTTGCGCCGAGGCGATTCGCCTGGCGCGAATTTCGTGCCAGCTAATGTGGCCTTCGCCGCCCAGCGAGGCGGTTGGGCTGCTGGCATTGATGCTTCTTCACGATGCGCGACGGGAATCGCGGGTCAACGAATCTGGTGACATTGTGCTTCTAGAGGAACAGGACCGGACGCGCTGGAACAGTCAGCAGATTGCCGAGGCGCTTCCGCTGGTCGGGGAAGCCATGCAACGGCCCGGACCCTATGCATTGCAGGCATCCATTGCGGCTGAGCATTGCAAAGCCGCGCGCTTCGAAGACACTGATTGGCGGCAAATTGTTCGTTTTTACGAACAACTCGAACGGCTCGATCCTTCCCCGATCATCTCGCTGAATCGTGCCGTGGCAGTTGCCATGTCCGAAGGGCCCGCCACTGCGCTCGCAATCCTTGATGAGCTGGAACGCTCTGGTGAACTGAACGATTACCATCTGCTCTATGCCGCGCGCGCCGACCTCTTGCGACGCCTGGGAGAGCACGAAATGGCAGCGCGCAGTTACTCACAAGCTCTGGGACTTGTCAGCAATGAGCGCGAGCGAGTTTATTTAGAACGGCGGCTGCGCGAGGTCCAAGGAGCCCAGGCCGGCGGCCAGTAGACTATCTCGCGGTAGTTGAGGCGGCGATAGGGAAATGAAAACCGTTCAGCAGCTTTTCTGCCTTTGCAGCATCGAGTGGCTCCGAGAAGTAAAAGCCCTGGCCGAATTCACAATGCAGTTTCTTGAGCCAGGCGAGGTGAATCGCGCTTTCGATGCCTTGGGCAACCACCCTCAGGTTTAGCTCACAGCCGACATTGAGAATCAGTTGCACGATATCTGCACTACAGCGATCCGTGGACATGCTTGCGATAAGAGAGCGGTCGATCTTCAATTCGTCGATCGGCAACCGGCGAAGCCAACTCAGAGAAGAGTGGCCCGTACCGAAATCGGCGATGCTGATGCCGACACCTATGGCCTTCAATTGGCTGAAGACTTCGAGAGTCTTCTTCGGATCGGCCATAGCGTCGGTCTCGGTAATCTCTAAAAGCAACTGTGACGGTTCGATTCTGGTGTCCTGTACCGCACCGCGGACGTCCGACACCAAGTTCGGATAGGCGAGTTGCTTCGCGGAGATGTTGACCGTAATGTTCAAGCGGTCGCGGGCACTGCCTCTGCTCGACAAAGCCCGAATCTGCGCACAACCTTGTCTCAGCGCCCATCTGCCGATCACCACGATCAGGCCAACGTTTTCTGCGACGTCGAAAAATTTCTGGGGCGAAATGAGGCCTTGTTTCGGGTGATGCCAGCGCAAAAGGGCTTCAAAACCAGTGATAGTTTCGGAATCGAGGTGGACCACCGGCTGGTAGAAGAGGCAGAACTGGTCCGACTCAATCGCATTTCGCAGTTCGGCCTCGAGTTTCAGGCGCCCCACCGCCCGGGCATGCATGGCTTCGTCGAAAACTTCAGAGCGGGAGCCGCCAAGGGTTTTGGCGCGGCGCATGGCGATATCGGCATCGTGCAGCAGATCTTCGGCTCGAGCGTGGCCAGTCGAACTCAAGGCAATGCCGATGCTTGCGGACACGATAAGTTCTCTGCCCTCGACCGTGAAGGGCTGCCCTATGGCTTTCTGAATGCGTTCCGCTACGCGGAGCGCATCACTCGCGTCTTTGATTCCTTCCAAGAGAATGGTGAATTCGTCACCGCCCATGCGCGACAGGACTGCATCAGGGATTGGCTGCTCTCCCTGAGGTCGAGCTACCGTGTCGTCGTGACGAATACTCGACGCCAGGCGGCGAGCGAGTTCGAGGATGACTTTGTCGCCCTGGCTGGTTCCGATGTTCTGGTTGAATTCCTTGAAGTGGTCGACGTCGACCAACAGGATGGCGTACTGGTATTGCAGATTGCGTTCGGCGCGCGCGAACGCATGCTGAAGGCGATCGATAAAGAGATGCCGGTTCGGCAACTGCGTCAAGCTGTCCCGGAATGAAGACTGCTCCACTTTTTCTTCCGCCAGCGTTCGATCAGTGATGTCACGATTTACGATAACCAACTGCTCGACGTCGCCCTGGGCGTTCATGATGGTGGTGGCGGACGATTCCAGGACCTTCCAGGTGCCATCCTTGTGGCGCATGCGATACTGCAACTTCTTCCCGACGCCCGTGCTGCGCGCCTCTCGCCCGGCCTCCAATACTTTGAGTCGATCTTCAGGATGGATCTGCTCGAAGATGGCAGTTTTCGCGAGTTCTTCCTGGGAGTAGCCGAGGACCTTCTCATACGCGGGGCTGTTGTAGAGGCGCTTTCCTTTAGCGTCCACTAACGCAATCATGTCGGCCGCGTTCTCGGCCACGATTCGAAACAGTTTCTCGCGCTCTGCCGTCTGCCGCCTGAATTGATGGAGCCGCCATTGCTGATATGTAAGGAGGACGATCAATCCGAGGACGAGCCAACCGCTGTAACGTTCGAAATCGGCAACCGAGAACACTGCCCACAGAGCATGTGCGCAGGAGGTCCTTGCCAGAGTTTCGAGTTGCGCAATAGGCAGGTTGAACGTCATAGGTTTGGAATTACGGGCAGGCCGGGACCCTGGCCGGCACTTGGCTCAGAGTTCTATCGGCACAATCCGCATTTCCGTTCAGCAAAAGTTGAGTACTAAGGACTGTTTAGGACAGGACCTGCACGGTCGGCCCCCATCGTGATGATGCGTAAGCGGGTTTTCTCCAATTGTTGTTTCAGGATCGCCGCGGATGTGCCGATAAGAACTTTGCAAGAGCATTCTGGGAACCGAAGACATGGCGCTCTTCAGGGCAGTTCTGATATTCATGGCGGCGGGAACGTTATGCCTGGCGCAGGATTCGCCGAGCTCCAATTTGCCGGAAACGCCACAACCCCAGATGCTGCTACAACCTGCACCCCCGCCCGAGATCTCACAAAGAGCGCGGCCTACCGTCTGGAATAAGAAGTTTATTGCCGCACACGCGGCATATCTCGGTGCCATCGTGTATGACATTGAGGTCACTCACCAGGGGCTTGCGCACCATAAATGCCTGGAGAAAACTGGCGGAGATCCAAGCCCATCGCGTGGTGAACTTTACGGGAAGGATTTGCCCGTTTATGCGGCCAGCGCAGGTTTGGACTGGGTCCTGGCGAAGTACAAAATTCCCTATATGCCGTATGTGCTGCCGGTAGCAGGCACGGTGGTGCATGTCCACGGCGGGACCAAATGGTTCACGGAAGGATGTTATTAGGCTGTCTTATCGGCTTGCGGATCGGGGAAATTTCCCACCGCAGTTCCCATCCGGTTCAACATCTGATAGAGCGTATTCCGGCCAATTCCAAGGATCTCGGCCGCTTTAGCCTTGTTACCTCGCACCGAATGCAAGACTTTTAGCAGATACCGCTGCTGTATGACTTCGAGCGTCACCAGTCCTTCTCTATCAATTTCAGCGATGGGCACCGGAGCTCGCAAGACCTCCGGCAAGTCGGCGATATCAATTACTGGCCCGACCGCCATAATGCATGCCGAACTTATCGCGTTTTCCAATTCTCGAACGTTCCCCGGCCAGGAATGACCCGCCAGGCGGGCCTGGGCCCTTCGCGTAATCCCGGTTATGTCTTTCTTATAGCGGGCAGCGTATTTTTCAAGAAAATGCCGCTGTAACAACGGCAAGTCTTCCCTTCTCTGGGCCAAGGCGGGTACGGAAATCTCAAGAGCAGCCAAACGATAGAAGAGATCTTCGCGGAACTGACCGGCCGCTACCATTTTATGAAGGTCGCGGTGCGTGGCTGCGATCACACGCACGTTTACGTGGTGAGGAACCGGAGAACCTACGCGCTGAACTTCATGATTCTGCAGGACTCGCAAAAGCTTGGCCTGTGCTGCTAGAGGTAATTCCCCAATTTCATCAAGAAAAACGGTGCCTCCATTGGCATATTCAAAAATGCCCTGCTTGTTCTGTACCGCGCCGGTAAATGCTCCTTTGACGTAGCCAAACAGCTCACTTTCGAGCAGGCTTTCTACCAGGGCAGAACAGTTGCAAATAGCAAATGGGGAGGGCGCAACCGGGCTAAGGTCGTGTAAGGCTCGGGCGACGAGTTCCTTGCCGGTTCCCGTCTCCCCACGGACCAACACGGTCTGAAAATGGGGAGCAATGTGCCGGATTTTGGCAAAGACTTCCAGCATCAACGGGCTGCGGCCGATCATGCCTTGAAACTGGAAGACGTCGATTAAGTCGTGGTCCAAGCGAAATGTCTTCTTACGCGTACTTCCCGCGGTCACGAGCGCGCGAACGGAAGCTAGCAACCTGTCCAAATCCAGAGGCTTGGGAAGATAGTCACAGGCCCCTCTGCGAATCGCCTCCACGGCAGATTCGGTGGAATACTCACCGGTCAAGATGAAGTCGGTGCCAGGATCCTGGGCAAGAACGCGGTCCAGCAACTCCAAACCGCTGATCCCAGGCAATACCAGATTAGAGAGAACGATTTGCGGCCGAACAGCTGCGAGCTGTTCCAAGGCTGATTCGGCATTGGAACAGGTAGACAACTGAACACTTTGGCTCGACAGTGCCTTGCTAATCGTTTCTACAATTTCAGGTTCATCGTGGACGACCAACATCCTCAATCCCGTGGCGCTGGGATTCACGAGGACACCTCCCAAGTTTTCGGTCCCTACTTCTTCTTCAACATGCGACAGCACCGTTCCTCACCATCCTCTCATCTAGATGCGATGCCTTTACGAACTCACGAATCTTGTTCGGATTTTGTAACTAACTTTGCTACGGGTCCCGGCGGCTACTATGTCGGCCTGCGATTGATCTACTCAGGTTTGCGAAGAGTGGATGCCGGCACACCAACACTCCAATTGCAAATATCGCGCGAAAGCAAAGTGAGGGATGTGATGAAGGTCACAGATGTAACTTTCGTTTACCAAGCGGAAGTTTGGCGCCAGAAATTCTGACGCCGACGGGGAAAAGTTAGCTGTGGTTGAGTATCTTGTTCGAAAATCGGAATTTCTCTTTGCGCGTGCCCTCTTTGTCGCGGTACATCACAGAGTCGGCGTGAGCCAGCAGTTCCTGCATGCTTTCGCCGTCGTGCCACTCAGCCACGCCGATGGAAGCCCCGACGGCAATTTTGGCACTCGAGGAACCAGCTCCGAGTTGGATTGTATAATCGCCCAGTACCCACTTGCGGAGGCGCTCGACCTTGGCTTTTGCGCCGTGCAGATCGCAGTCCACCACCACGATGAACTCATCGCCACCCCAGCGACCGACGATGTCGGGGGTACGAGAATTTGAGCGCAATTCCTCGGCGAATTGTTTGAGCAGGTTGTCGCCGGCCACGTGGCCATATACGTCATTCACCTGCTTGAAGCCGTCCACGTCAATAATCATTACGCAGAATTGCTGGTGGTGCGCAATGCGCCACTCAATTCGTTCTTCCACGTTGCGACGGTTGGCAAGGCCGGTGAGCGGATCGCGTAGGGCAAGCTGCTCGACTGTTTTGAGCTTGGTTTCGTAGGTGCAAACTTCGGCCTGTAATTGAGCTACCGATTGTTTGCTCTCCTGAGTCATTCGTTCGACACAGGTTTTGAGTTCACCCGCTCCTTGCAGCAGGGAGACACGAACTTTTCCTAAGTCCTCAAGATTCGCAATCGACTCCAACTTTGCCGTGAAACCGCTGAATTGCGCAGAATAGCGTTGGTCACGTTCGACAATGGAACTCGCGGTATTGGCCAACACTACCAGGAGTTCTTTCACTTCATTGGCTTTGGTCTTGAGATGCTCTGCGCTTCGTCCTACCCATTGTTGCAATTCGTCTTCAATTTCCGCTTCTATTTTTTTCACCAGTGCGGGTGTGATCTCCTCACCCAAGCGGGTGTGAAGGCTGGAAAGGCGTTTCTGTAGATCGTTGCCAACGGAAGGACAGGCTTTCGCGGCGCTATTGCCAGCTTCCAACAGCAACGAGCGGTAGCACTCCAGAACGGCTGAGAGCAACTCCATTGAGCGCTGCTGATTTGCGAAATCCATGTCGAGATACTTTTTCAAGGAAATCACACTCACGCTCCGATCGTGATCGGTATCTGGAGGGAAAGCCGTTATCTCCAGCAGATTTGAATGCAATTGGAAGTCTTAATAGCGCATCGCACGCAGAAGGAAGAGAAAATAAACTGCCAGTCTTTCGCAGCCGCGCGTCGCAGAGACACTATCGGCAGGATGTAAAGAAATCTCTAGGATTACTCTACGGCGCGAATGGTTACCGAAGATTAGTTACCATGGGGCATTCCGACATGGATGGCGCAAACCGTGCCGATACATTAGGTATCTCAGTTCGTGGGGTAGGTCGAAAAACAGGGCTTCAATAATGGATGAATTCTCAATTACGCGCCCGGAGCCAGCCATGCCCGCACGGGACAGCGGCGGACAACGAGGACCGGCTCGTGACCCCAAAGAACGCCCTCGTCCTCCAAAGCCGCCTGATTCGCCGCTGCCAGAAACTCCAGAACTGCCGCCGGAAGATGAAAATCCGCACCAATTCGATGAGCTGGCGTGATTTCCTGAGTTTGCCTCAGAAGAGAACATCAGAAGAAGAATCCGTTTCTGGTTAACTTGCCCCGACCATTTCGCGGGCCCACTGCATTGCTGTCCAGTGGGATTCCGCCACAAAGCTGTCCGGGAGGCGCAGCTCGGCATTAAGATCGGTTACCGCTTTCCAATCGCCAGCTTCTTGCGCCAGCATGAGACGGTAGAAGCCGGACAAGGTGCTCTTTTCGCCAAGCAATACAGCCCTGGCCTGATCATCCAAAGAAATCCCTTCGAGCACGACACCCATGCGCACGTCGAGGATTGCATCCATTAGCGAAAGCAGACCAACCAGAAACAACTCAGATTCACCGTGCTTGATCTTGGGAGCCAGCAATTCGCCGAAGCGGGCGCGCACCAACGCGGAAAGTACAAGATCGCTGGGCTTGTTTTGCGTAGCGCTGAGTGTAACCACGAGGCGCAGCCAACGGCGAAGCTCGCGCTCCCCAAGCATGGCTAGAGCATGGCGAATCGACTTGACTTGCGATGAGAAACCGAACACCGGCGAATTTAGATAGCGCAGCAGGCGATAGCACAGCGAAGCCTCGCCTTTGATCGCGTCCTCGAGTTCTTTTGGATCCAACTCCGGTCGGGAAATAGCTTGCAGTAAGCGCAAGTAATTGGCTCGATTGGCCGGAATCTCGCGCGCCTGCATCAACTCGGGGCGACGGAAGAAGTATCCCTGAAAGTAGGAGAAACCTGCCTTCTTGGCCGCCAGGAACTCGTCTCGAGTTTCCACTTTCTCGGCCAGCATGTGGCAGTTCTTGGAGCCGAATCGCTTTACCATGGCGGCTGCTTCTTCGATCGAGGTTGTCCTGAAATCTACCTTTATCATGTGCGCGAGGCCCACGAGCGGCTCGCGAGGATCGTTCATCGCGAAGTCATCAAGCACTACCATGTAGCCGGCTTGCTTAAGGCGCTCACACGCGGCCACGACCAAGTCGTCCGCCGGGACCGTTTCCAGAACTTCGACACCTGCCAACGCCGGCGGTAGCAATGTGATGTAGTCCTTCAGCAGCACGTCGCGGGTGCAGTTGATAAAGGCACGGCGGCCATCGCTGAGCACATCCAAGCCCATTAATAAGGAGGTATCGAGGGTGCTGCGGGATGCCTGCTCGGAGTCGCCGTTGCAAAAATAGTTCTCAACTCCATCACGAAAGAGCAACTCGTAACCAAAGGTCTTCTCATCACCGGTGAGAATCGGTTGTCGAGCCACAAAGCGCTGCGTTTGGGCGGGCTTAGCGGCACTAGCAGAGGATTCGTTTGGGGCTGGCACGGCGTTCTTAATCGGCCACTTGTGTAGAAAACTTCAATAGTGATTGCTGGCGAGTAGTTGGAGGGTGAGAGGATTATTCGGAGTCGCCCAGCATCGCGTCGGCGATCTTGCCGGCATCAATTTTATATTCGCCACTTTCAATAGCCTGGCGGAGAGCGGCGACTTTATCCTGACGGATCTCACTGCTCTGCAAGACTTTTTGCGTCAGCTGAGTGACCGTGGCCTGGGTACTCAACAAATTTGTCGTGTCCTCACCAATCGCGGCATTCGCCTCGGCCGCTGCAGGCCGGAGCTTGCCAGTTTGGGCTTGCTGCGAGGATGTAATCTCGGAAAAATCGGACCCTTGGGGTCCATTCAAATCGACCTTCATAGGTAACCTCGGGCAATTTTACGTTCTGATTCTACGTATTCTAACGCCAGTAAGCGCTCCCTACCGTGCGACCAGGTTCATTCGCTCGATTCCAGCCTGCGGGTCAGATACCTCAGTGATGCGGAGGCCGTAGTTTCCATCGACAATCACGACTTCTCCCCTTGCGATCAACCGGTCACCTAGAAGCAGGTCGGCCGGCTCCTGGACCTGCCGGTCGAGTTCGATAATCGAGCCAGAACTGAGTTCCATGATCTCCCGCAGTGTCAAAGTTCGTTGTCCGAATCTGAGTGTGAGATTCAGGTCCACTCCTAACAGGAGATCCAGATTGTTGTCGTGGGACGGAGCCTCTGGAGCCTCGGATGAAGCGGCAGGCGCCGACGTCTGCGCCGGAACGCTGGCAAGCATCTCGGGAGCAAGCGAAAGCCGCACCCTCAACGGACCGTTCGGTGAATCAGACGACAGCGTGACAAGCGCGCCATGCAGGATAGGGCTAACGCTTGGATTCAATTGAAGGGTTACTTGGCCGAAACGAGCGGTGAAGGCCACCGCAGCGCGCTCAGTGAATTTCGGCAGTAGGCCTTCAATTGCCTTTTTGTGAGATTCACCAAATGTTGCTGCGGAGTCCTGACCTTCTGAAAGAAGTCTCTGTGCAAGCGCCAGCGCCTCCGCTTGGTTGAGCTGAATGGATGCAGCGCCACGTAGGCCGCCGGCTGCCGTCATGCCGAAGCAAAGAGCCTCCGCGTCCGGACTAGGTGCTGCACTTTCGGAACTCATCGAAACACTGCAGGGTGCGCCGAAAACATCTGAAAGGACCTCACTTAGAGCTTGACGAAAGGGCTCTGCGAATATGTACAAAGAGTTTTCGGCATTGATTTCGGGCATCTTCTTATTGCTTCCTTTTCGCTTTGTTCATCGGAATTCTTTGGCGCACCTGGGCGGCCCGATAGCGGCCGTGGCGAACGGGTTCGGCTTCAAAGGCTTCGCGGTTTGCCAACATGATGGAAGCGGGCAAGCGCACGGTCACGCCGAGATTGCAGATACTCCCTGGGGTGAGTTCGAGCAGCGTCCGGATGGGCAATTTAATTGAGCTAATCCCCAGGGTCATGGGGAAAGAACAATCCAGCATCTTTTCTGCAAGCTGACCGGTGGAACGGCTGCTGGGGCGATTTTTTCCGTAGGACCAGTCGGTCGAAAGTTTTCGTAACAGAGTATTGGAGATGGAAAGGGGGAAAATCAGATTAAGCGCGCCTCTCGCCTCGGCGAGTTTCACCTCAAAGCCGAGACAAAGAGTTTTTTCAGCCGGTTCCAGAAAACGCTGCATCTGCGCCGGCGGCTGGCGATGTTCCAATTCCGTTTCCGTGCCCATAGGGGCCCATGCCAAGGCGAGTTCCTGACATATGATCTTGGCCACCCCGTCCATGATCTGTTCTTCGATTTCGGTAACTTCGCGAGTCATTGGCTCGCATTTGCCGGTCCCGCCGAGCAGGATGTCCACGATGGGAAATACGAGGGCGTGATCGAGTTGCAAGGCCGCGACCGCGCCGATCGGCCGGACTTGAAACGACATCATGTACGTGATCTCTGGTACCCGCTGAAGAAACTCGGCATACGCGATTTGTTCAACCGTAACCAAAGTTGCTTCAAACAGCACACGCAGATAGGCGCCGAGCGATTGCGTTACGCTGCGGGCGAAACCTTCATGCAAAATGGTCAAGGCCCGGACCTGTTCTCCGGTAAGCTGGCCCGACTGACGAAAGCTGCAAGGTTTAACCGATCGTTGCACGGCCATTGGAGACTGATCCTGCCGGCCGCGAGCCGCTCTTACCATGGCATCGATTTCTTCCTGGTTCAGGACCTTCTGCATCGGGAGTCAGCCCAAGTTAGAAACAAATGAGTACTAGGCAACATCTGCCTAGCCGACATGCACGGTGGATGCCAAAGAGTCTATTGGGGTGGACGATGTAAACCGACAGTGCCGACGCGGAAGCGGGCGACGTATTTCTGGACACACTCGCGTTCGCGCTGGGAGGAGAAGATGAAGGCGAAGCCGTGCTCCCCAAATTGCTGGTGACTTACCCTACCAGCGATGTGCAGGCTCTCGGAGTTGCCCGGGAGCGTGATAATCAGCGTCACTTTGGTTCCGATACTCAAAGATTCGGCCATTTTTGCGGCCAATCCATCGGAACTGATGTCCGTACATTGCGCGTCGACGATGCGAGGCTTGGGATCGCTGATCTGCAGCAGCAAATGGAAGTCGGCAGGAAAGCGAGGTGCGCGGTAGCCGAATTCCTGGACTCTGCTATGGTTTTTGTCGCCCACTTGCTTCCGATCTCACGCTGGATTAATTTCCGCAGTGCACGCCGGCTGCCAAGACGGTAGCTCGACGGGTCAAACGGACGCCGCTCTCATAACCGACTAATTCGCAGTGTCCTGCCAGACGTTGCTCTACACCGCAGCCCGATTCCTTGTGATCCCAAGATGCCGAGCTATTATCGGCTGTTCACGCAGCTTACAGCAGTCATGAGGGTTCGAAACTGCGAAACGGAAATTACCTTCGACAGTGAACGTCTGAAGGGCGGGGATTTTTGGCAGACCTCTTGCATTTCCGCTAGGCAGATGTTGCCTACTTCTCATCGGAGTCCAATGAACGACTGCGCGGGTGCGCTGCCGATAGGCGAAACGCATCTTGCGGACGCGTTCAGCACGTTCGTGGCGGCGGCTGACCGGCTAGAGCGATCTCACTGGCAGCTTCACGATGAAGTTTCTCAACTTCGAGCCGAACTGGAAGAACGGAACCGGGCGCTGGCCACAAGCCAGGCCGAGAACGATCGCATGCGCATCGCGCTGCGTCAGATTCTGGATGCGCTTCCGTGCGGCGTGATTGTTCTGAATGTCGCTGCTGAAAAGATCGTTCTGTCGAATCCCGAAGCTCGGCGTCTCTTACAGATGCCGGAAATTGAATCTTTGGCTTGGCACTCTCTGCCTGAGGCAATCCGAACCATGCTCGGCTGCGGCAAGGGAGAAACCTGGAAGCAAGGGGATGAGCATGATTTCTTGATCCCAGCGGCAGAAGTAAACCGCTGCGTAACTGTTCGTTACAGCAGAAACACGCAAAGCGAGACGGCCTACGAGAGTAAGGAGGTAATCCTTACTTGCCGCGACACGACGGCGTTCAAACAAACAGAACGGGAGCGAGAGGCGTCTCGTAATCTGGTGGCGCTCGCGGAGATGGCGACCGTCCTCGCTCATGAAGTGCGCAATCCTCTGGGCAGCATGGAATTGCTAACCGGATTGCTGGCGGGAGATCCGGGGCTAAGCGACGATTCCAAGCAGTCCGTCGCTCATTTGCAGGCGGGAGTGCGCGGTTTATCGGCGGTTGTGAACAATGTGCTGCGGTTTCACAACACTGGAGCATCGAACCTTCAGCCGACGAAGTTAAGTGATGCTCTACGCAGCGCTGTCAATTTTGCCCAGCCGCTCGCCCGGCAAAGCAAAGTCAGACTGAGCTCTGAATTTAATCTCGGTGACATTGAGATTGCCGCAGACACCGGCGAACTCAACCAGGTCATTCTGAACCTGGTGTGTAACGCGCTGCGCCACACGCCCGCGGGGGGGCAGATCAAGATTTCTGCGCGAGTAACGTCTTCTTCAGGATCAGCAACCGCGGTGATTGAGATCGCCGACACCGGAAAAGGGATCAACCCAGAACATCTTCCTCATATTTTTGAGCCCGGATTCACGACCGGTACCCAGAGCCCGGGATTGGGTCTGGCGGTCTGCCAACGAATTGTCGAACAGCATCACGGCACAATATCAGTCCAAAGCGAGTTCGGACAGGGGGCAACGTTCCACATGGAGTTTCCGGTTTTATGAACCAACAGGTCGCCAATTCGGTGCTGGTAGTCGACGATGAACCCGCAATGCGAATGGCGCTGGCAGCCAATTTTCGGCGAACCGGGTGGAAGGTGGAAACCGCATCCGGCACTTCGGAGGCTTTGCAGAAATTCAACACCGACCGTTTCCCGTTAGTTGTGACGGATGTTCGCATGCCGGACGGAGATGGACTTCAACTGATGCGCACGGTGCGCAATTCAAGTCCAAGGACGGCGGTAATAGTGCTGACCGCTTTCGGCACCGTTCCGGAAGCGGTTCGCGCCATTCAAGGTGGCGCGTGCGATTACCTTACGAAACCAGTTTCGTTTGAGCAAATGCTGGCTTCTGTAAAGCGGGTCATGGAGAAGGTAAGCACGTTGCAGGCGCGCTCCACGTCCGACACCAGTGCCATCATTGGAAATGCTCCGGGCTTGCAGAAAGCGTTGGACCGCGCCCGACATGCTGCCAGGACCGACGCCGATATTTTGATCGAAGCTGAGAGTGGAACCGGCAAAGAACTTCTTGCCCGATTTATCCATGAAAACAGTTCGAGGCGAGCAGCGCCTTTGGTCGCGGTGAACTGTGCCGCCGTTCCCGAGCAATTGCTGGAAAGCGAACTGTTCGGCCACATGCGCGGCGCATTCACCGGAGCAAGCGCAGCGAAAGCAGGCAAATTCGAGCTTGCGCAAGGCGGGACCCTGCTACTGGATGAGATCGGAGAAATGCCGATCCTGCTCCAGCCAAAATTGCTGCGCGCGCTGCAGGAGCGACAGGTGGAAAGACTTGGTGGGACGCGGCCGACAGCGCTAAATATCCGGGTGATCGCAACCACGAACGTTTCTCTGAAGAGAATGGTGGACGACGGAAGATTTCGCGCTGATCTTTATTATCGGCTGAACGTTATTCCTCTGAGCCTGCCTCCCTTGCGTGAGCGCCGAGAAGATATTCCAGCATTGGCGCAGTTTTTCGCTGAACAGTTTGCCTCGAAGACGGGCCGCGCAGTGCCGGTGCTGCAGACCGAGTTTCTTGTCGGATTGCAGCGGCATCCCTGGCCAGGCAATGTCCGGGAACTCGCGAATTTCATGCAGCGAGTGCTGGCGCTGAGCGATAGCGACGAGATTGGCGCCGAGCCACTGCACGGAGAACTAAACGGCTCTCAGCCACTGAGTGCTCCTCATATTGTGCAGGCAAAGGTACAGGCGGGAACTTCCATACGCGAACTCGAGCGCCGGCTTTTGGAAACCACTCTCGACACAACTGGCGGGAATCGTACGCGGGCAGCCGAAATGTTGGGCGTCAGCCTACGCACGATTCGTAACAAGATTCGCGAATACGGCTTGCCGCCCCGGAGGTATGCATGAACGACATTTCGACTCCGATGATGAATCTGCTTGAGAAATTTCTGGATGTAACCACACAGCGGCACAAGTTGGTGGTCAGCAACATGGCAAATATCGACACACCGGGATATCAGACCAAGGACATTGATTTTCGGGGCGAATTGCAACGCGCGGTATTTAACGGCAACGCTCCCCTGTCGCCGGTGGTTCGTTCGGTACCTCTTGTCGAGCGGCCGGACGGGAACAACGTCAGCCTCGATCGCGAAGGACTGCTCCTGGCTGAAACGCAGATGCAGTTTGGGCTCGGAGTGCAGTTGCTGCAGCACGAATTTCACAATCTTCTGCTTGCTATCAATGAGGGGAATAAAGCATGAGCACTTTCTCACTACTCGAAATCAGCGGTTCTGCTCTGACCGCCGAGCGCCAACGGGCCGAGGTCGTGGCGGCCAACATGGCGAACGCGGAGACTACGCACACACAAGACGGAGGACCCTATCGCCGGAAGGAAGTGGTGTTTGCCAGTTCCGGAAATATGCCGTTTCGAATGATGTTGGCGGACTTCCATTCCGGTCTCGCCAACGCTGTTCCAGCAGTACGCGTGCAGCGGGTGATCGATGATCCCACGCCGCCATTGAAGCGCTACGAACCGGGCCATCCGGACGCGGATAAGGATGGCTATGTCGCTTATCCCGCAATCAACCCGGTGCAAGAAATGGTGGATCTGATGGGGGCGGTGCGCTCTTATCAGCTGAATGCATCGGCCGTCACTGCCTCGAAGCAGATGATTCAGCAGTCGATGGAGCTACTCAAGTAACAGGTGATCGACATGACCAACAACGACATTCGGTTGTTTATCGAAGTTACAAAACGAGATGCAGAGGAAGCTTTTCGCAGACAGATCGAAGAAAGCAATCGGGTAATCGAAAAGCACATTGCAGCGAGTCGTATCCGTTGCGGTGAACGCCCGATGCGAACCATGAGCCACTTCACACGCTCGGCAAAGGCAGGGTTCAGTGAGTAACACAATTTTCTCCGGGTTGCCGTCGTTTCCAGGGACAATGCCGAGCGGGCCCACGCCTGCTACCGGCACTGAGTCCGACTCCGGCGATTTTGGCGCTACTCTCAAACAGGCGGTCAACAAAGTCAGTGAACTGAGCGACACGTCGGATCAGCAAATTAGCCAACTCGTGCAGGGAGACCGCCAGGACATTCACAACGTCATGATCGCGGTGGAAAAGGCGGATGTTGCCTTTCAATTGATGATGCAGGTCCGCAACAAGATCGTGAACGCATACGAAGAAGTTTCGAAGATGCAGTTTTAGCCATAGGGACTAGATCGCGAGCGCATGCCATCCTTGAATCAGGTACAGAAACAAGCGACAGATTTCGTAACCGGACTTACGGTTAAGCAACGGGCCATGTTGATTGGGGGCGCCGTGTTGACTGTTGCCACCCTCGCCATCTTTGTACATTTCATCTCCACGCCTGATTACAAGCCACTGATGACCAACATGGAGGCAGCCGATGCTGAAGCATTGGGCGCAAAGCTTGCGGCCAAGAACATTCAATACGAGATCAGCAGCGACGGAAAAACGGTCAGCGTCCCGAGCGACAAGATCGACACCAGCCGCATGGAAATTGCTTCCGATGGCATGCCGCGCAGCGGACGATTGGGCTTTGAGCTGTTCGACAAGCTGAATTGGGGACAAACCGAGTTCGATGAGAAAGTGAACTATCAGCGCGCGCTCGAAGGCGAGTTGGAACGATCCATTCAAACCCTTAAAGACGTCGACAGCGTGCGAGTGCACCTGGTTCTCCCAACCGACTCGGTTTTTCTCGATCGTCAGAGGAATGCCAAGGCTTCCGTGATACTCAGATTGAAGTCGGGCCGGCTCTCGGATGATACGCAAATGGCGATCGCGAGATTGGTGTCCGGCGCGGTTGACGAACTCAGTCCAGACAATGTGACGGTCATCGACGGTGACACGAATCGTCCCTTGGGCGGCCGGAGGCACGATCCATATTCTGCGAGTGGCAACCTGGAAGATGATCTTTCAGCCCAGCTCATGCAAACACTGGACCCTGTTTTGGGAGCGCAGCATGTGCGCGCACGCGTGAACGTCGAATACGACTCCAGCACCAGCGAGGAGAACGACGAAACTTACGATCCCAAAAGCGCGGTCGCCGTTTCCGAACAGAAATCAGAGGAACAGGTGGGCGGAATTCTGGCGGGCGGAGTACCCGGAACCTCCAGCAACGTTCCTGGAGGGGGAAGTTCGATCGCAACCGCATCCACGAAAGACACTAAGACTCCGAATCTTTCGGAAAAATCGACAAGCTCGAATACGCCCGACAAGACGACGCAACAATCTGCGAGGCTAGTGGATGGCGATGGCGCCCAGTTCTCCAAAAGTGAGAGCAGCACATTCGCAGTCAACAAAGTCGTGCGGCATACATTGCAGCCGGCAGGACGTATTCGCCGGATTACCGCGGCTTTGCTGGTTGATGATGCAATCGATGTAAAACAGGAAAACGGAAAGCGCCAGGAAACGCGACGTAAGCGTACCCCGGATGAATTACAGCAAATTCAGGAACTGGCAAAAGCGGCGATCGGCATCGATACCAATCGCGGAGACATTCTAACGGTTCAAAATCTGTCTTTCGACCAGACGCCGCCAGAGACGCCGGTGAAACCAACCGTTATCGAGAAAGTTCGCACGACGATCGCGGACTGGTCGAGCCTTGTGCGGTATGCGGCTCTCATCCTGCTTTTCCTGTTGGCGTACGCCTTGCTGTTGCGGCCGGTTAAGAAGCAACTGGTGCAGACCTTCCGAGACCTTCCGGCTGCGATGGCTGCAAAGAAGCCCGCAGTGGCGGGAGTCGATCTTGCTCCGGGGCAGGAGATTACGGCCTTGCCGCCCGAGCAGCAACGATCGGTGCAACTCAAGAAACAACTATTGGAAAAAGTAAATTCTGAACCCTTGGCCACCAGCAAGTTAATTCAGGCCTGGATCCACGAGGAAGCGCGATGACCTCACGTCCTCCTCAGGCCCTTTCCGGAACTCGTAAGGCGGCCATCCTCATGGCGATCATGGGAGAAGAGGCGGCGAGCGCGGTTTTCAAGCATCTGCCCGACAAAGACGTCCAGGTTGTCACTAAGGAACTGGCTGACATTCAGGGCGTGGCGCCAGAAGTCGCGCACGAAATTCTGGAGGAATACGGGAAGCTGGCTCTCACCCAGGACTACCTGACACAAGGCGGAATCGATTTCGCGACCCGCACTCTGGTGAAAGCGTTCGGCGATGAGAACGCGCAATATCTCCTGAAACAGGTGGTCCGGCTACAACAACTGAGGGCGGGGCAACTGGATTCACTGCAACAAGCGGACCCGCAGCAGTTGGCGAAATTCCTGGAAGGGGAGCATCCGCAGACGATCGCATTGATTCTCGCTCATCTGGACGGCAAACAGGCATCCACACTGTTAATGAAGCTTCCCGAAGCAGCCCGTGCGGAGTCCATCAAACGGCTCGCTCAATTGCGTCAGTTTTCACCCGAAATGGCAGAGAAGGTGTCGGTGGTACTCAATCGCCGGTTGCAGTCGCTGGGCGAGCAAAGCCGAAAAACCTATGCCGGATTCAAGAGTGTCGCCGACGTTATGAATCGGTTGGAAGGCGGACTAGCCAAGAGCATTCTCGAGGCCATCGAGCAGGAAGATGCCAAGCTCGCCATCAATATTCGCAACCTGATGTTCACGTTCGAAGACCTGGTAGGCGTTTCAGATGTCCACGTACGCGAGTGGTTGAGTTCGATGGATAAGAAAACATTGGCGATCGCACTGAAAGGGGCCAGCAGCGAACTCAAAGATCATATCTTCAGAGCGATGTCATCGCGCGCGGTGGAAATGCTAAAGGAAGATATGGAAGCTCTGGGGCCAGTTCGCGCCAAGGAAGTTGCCCAGGCCCAGCAGGAGGCCGTGACGTTGCTGCGCAAGTTGGAAGCTGAAGGTAAGGTGATTTTGAAGTCCGATGGAGACGACGAGTATGTCGTCTAACACTGCATTGGGATTGGCCATGTACGGTGACGTGGAAGCGTACGTTTATCACGATCCCTCCGGCAGTTCTCCCGCTTCAGAATCCGCCAAGGCTCCGGAAAGCGCACGGAAACCGGGGCCAGGCGCAATCGCTCACATCAATGAACAGGAACTAGGCCGGCTTCTCGCTGACGCCCGTGCCGAAGGGGTTCGGGAGGGAGAACAGCGCTTCAAAGCCGCCCTGGAAGAGGCGTTAGCACAAGAACGCAAGCGGATCACCGAGGTTGTTTCGCGATTCTTGCAAGAACAGACGGATTACTACAGTAAGGTAGAAGTAGAGTTGGTTCACTTCGCGCTGGCGATTGCAGCGAGGATTCTGCATCGCGAAGCAGAGGTCGATCGCTTGGTGGTGGCCGGGCTGGTCAAGGTCATGATCGACAAACTGCAACAGCAGTCCCGCGTGATCGTTCGCGTGCGTCCCGAGGAAGCTGCCAGCTGGCGACATTATTTTCGCGACAACACGTCGCTGCAGATCATCGAGGATTCTTCGCTGGAAGCGAAAGACTGCATTCTCGAGACGGAGCTTGGCACGACACAGATGGGTCTGGACGCACAGCTCAAAGAGGTTGAGAAAGGCTTCGCCGACTTACTCGCGCAAAGGCCGGAGCCGAAATGAAGGCCGGTCATCTAGAAGCCTGCCGAAATTGGCTTCCTCACTGCTCAACGGTCCGCTGGAAAGGGCGTGTGACCCAGGTTGTCGGCAACCTGGTGGAATCCGCGGGTCCCTTCTGCTCGGTGGGAGAATCGTGCGAAATCATTGATGCCGGCGGTGCCGCGTTCCCTGGGGAGATTGTGGGATTCCGCGGCTCGAGCGTGCTTTCCATGTGCCTGGAAACGCCGCGAGGAGTCCGCTATGGAGACCAGATCGTCACTTGGGGAGCGAAACCGTCGTTGCGAGTAGGGCCGGAGTTGCTGGGCCGAGTCATCGACGCGACGGGTGTACCGCTGGACTCGAAAGCCGATTATGTCGCCACCCGGTCGATGCACGTGGATGGCAGCGCCCCGGCGCCGCTGGATCGAACCCTGATTGACGAACCCTTGAGTTGCGGGATTCGGGCCGTGGATGGATTTCTGACATGCGGCCGCGGGCAACGGATTGGAATCTTCGGCGGAAGTGGCGTCGGCAAAAGTACGTTGATCGGCATGATGGCCCGGGGCACGGCGGCCGATCTTACCGTTCTTGCACTGATTGGTGAGCGTGGGCGCGAAGTGGGCGAGTTTTTGAAGACGCTTGGCGAAGAAGGCCGGAAACGATCGGTGGTTGTCGTTTCTACTTCGGATCAATCACCTTTGTTACGAATCCGTGCCGCTCTCGCCGCGACAGCAGTGGCAGAGTATTTCTGTGGACGTGGCAAGAATGTCTTGCTGGTGGTGGATTCGTTAACGCGATTCGCCATGGCACAGCGGGAAATCGGGCTGGCGGCGGGAGAACCTCCGACCGCCAAAGGCTACACACCCTCCGTGCTGTCTATGCTGGCGCGGCTGGTAGAACGTGTGGGGCGTTTCTCGACCGGCAGCATTACGGCTTTCTACACGGTGTTGATGGAGGGCGACGATCAGCAGGACCCGATTGTCGACACGGTCAGGTCTCTGCTCGACGGACATATCGTCCTGGATCGCAACCTGGCGCTTCGAAATCATTATCCGCCGATCTCGGTGCTCGATAGCCTCAGCCGACTCATGCCAAGCGTCTGCTCGAAAGATCATCTGGAGAAGGCGGCCGCACTCCGCATGATGATCGCGGCCTATACTCGGGCGGAAGACCTCATCAAAATTGGCGCCTATCAAAAAGGAACGGATCCATTGCTGGACAAGACCGTAGCCGCCCTGCCGGAAATCAATCGTTTTCTCCGACAATTCCCGGAGGAACGCAGCGCGATGCCGGACACGCTGAAGCAATTATTCGAGCTTCCCACCTAGAGTATGGCCTTTCGATTTGCTCTCGCCGCGCTGCTCAAATATCGCGAAAGTCTGGAACAACGCGAATATTTGGCGTTAGAAAAGGTGCAACAAGAAATCGTTCAAGTCGAAAACCTGATTCGTCAGTGTGAGCAGCAGTTGTCTGCCGCACAAGCGCGACGCGACCGCGACCTGAAAGGCGGCGTCATTTCCATTCATTTGCAAGCGATCTACCAGGAAGAGACCGCGCTTGAGGAACTCCAAGAAAAACTCCGTGCGCATTGGCAACAACTTCAGGTCAAGCGGCAGAACTGCATGCGAGCCTACGAGATAGCCCACCGGAACCGCGAAGTACTGGATAACCTGCGCCTGAAACAACTCGATGCTTATCGGAAAGAACAAGCTAAGCGCGAGCAGAAAACCCTGGACGACATTTTTCTGGCGCGGCGGAGACGCAGCCAATAGGCAGGGTTTGCCTAGCGGCAGGCTGGGCAACACTTGCCCAGTCGACAGAATTCACCTCAATCGTCGTTCCCTTCTCATCGGCACAATCGTGAAAAGTCTTTAATTCCCTTGGACCTAGTACCACCGCCGGAAGGCGTTCCTAATTGGAACCGTCTGGCCATCTACTTGCAATTTGTCACTGCGATTCAGGAGAGCGTGTGATCGTGAGCATGCCAAAAATCGCGGCGACTGCGACGTCGACAACTGCGCTTGTCAGCGGGTCCGCGTTGTCGGGCAAGTTTGCTGATGTGTTGAGCAGCGCAGCCGGCGATGTCTCCGCCCTCGTCCCCGAAAAAACCGATGTTGGCATGATCGGCATGAGTTCCAAGCTAAACGCTATCTCCAAGGCAGGTGCGAAAAGCGGAACGAAATCGAGCAAGGTTGACGTTGCGAACTCGAAGCTTGACGTACCTATTGCATCGGTGCCTCAAAGTGCGCAAGACAATTTGAAGCTTCCAATCGGCGTTCCCGCCCTTGCGCATCTGACAACTCCTCGGCAAGAACAATCAGAGGGCGATCCGGAACCGGGATCAGGGGATAAGGCACAACCTGTAACGACGCTAACGCCACCTGCTGAGCACGCATCGACAGCCGCAGCGTTCACTGCAGTTCCCTTCTTCGGAATGTCTACCCTGGCATTTGTAAGCACCGTGCCCGCCCAGACCTGCGAACCAATGCAAGCGAAGCTACCCGCCGCAAGCGAGTCCTCCCCGCCGGCCCACACGGAGGAGAAAACTCTGTCCCCTTCAACTGCCAACCTGCCGAAAGCAGAGGCGGTCACTCCGATTGAGCATGCCAAGACCCCTGCAAACGCAGCGATCACTGTGCCTGCTGAAGTGACGCCGCATAGCAACTCGACCCAAGCGTCGGGTGCGAACGCCGTTGTGAAAGACGGCGAGAGATCCGGGGAGGTACCTGAGAAGCACGTTTCTGGCACGCGTTCAGAACCACAAGCTGACAAGCCGGAAACGAGCGCGTTATCGGCCGCTCCGGCGGTGTCGGCAGTCGAAACGATTAAAAGCACCACAACCCAAGCTTTGCCGCTGACAACAACCGGCCGTAATGTTGCCAGCCAGTCCGACAGCGGCATTGTGCCGCCATCGTCGCAATGGTTGAAAAAAGATGGCGATGCCGCCAAGAATCCTCCCCCGTCGGACAAGATTAATCCCGCGCCGACGGTGCATTCGACGGCAGAGTCTGCTAGCACTAGCAATTCTGTAAGCAGCCCTGCGTCGACGAACAATGCGGCCGCACCGCTGATTACCTCAGCCGCCACCAAGGTGGCGTCCTCGACGCCTCCCTCTAAGCCGGCGGATGCCGCTCAGCCCTCAGCTCAGGTTTCGACCGCGATGGCAAAAGCGGACGCGAGTGCAGAAGTGGCGACGCATACCGGCCCGGTACAAGTCGCGAAGCTGATTGAACGAGCCGGACAGACTGAACTACGGGTAGGAATTCAAGCCGGTGAGTTCGGGAACGTTGGCATCCGCACGTCGATGGTACATAGTCAGTTTTCGGCTGAGATCTCGGTCGAACGCGGGGAGCTTGGCCGTGTATTGAGTGCCGAGCTTCCTGCATTGCGCGACCGGCTAGCTGAGCAGCGTGTACCCGTTTCCAACATTGTTTTGCAGGACCATTCGACAGGCTCGGATCTACGCCAGGGAGCACGGCAGAATCATTACTTGCCGCAGAACAACCCACTAGGCTCGGAGCAGGCCGACGCGACTACTCCCGCGTTTGCTGTCGAGAACAGTGACAGCGAGACCGGGCTTGATGTGCATATGTAGTTTTTGGTGGACGAGTTAGAGGAGACAAACGCAAGGAGAACAGCATGAACTTTCACGGCATATCAACGATGACGCCGCTCGCAAGGATGCAAGCGGCAAATCAGCCGGTCTCGACCAATCCTTCGGCGCCGACAAGTTCGGCCGGGTCCACGAATTCTCTGACGACCCAGGCCGCGAACAGCGCGGAAAACACTTTTATCAGTCTGCTGGTGACCGAACTACAGGCCCAGGACCCAACACAGCCGATGGATCCGACTCAGATGGTCGGGCAGATGTTCTCGATGAATCAACTCCAGCAGCTAATCGATATCAACCAGACCCTTACTGCGGCCTTCCCTGCTGCCACTGGGTCAACCAGCACGAGCGGGACTTCCACCGCACAACCAACACCCACAGGAGCACACTAATGTCGTCATTCTCGATTCCACTTTCCGGCCTGGCCGCGAGCCAAGAGGCCCTGAATATCATTTCGAACAACCTGTCGAACCTGAACACCACCGGCTACAAGGACCAGACGGCGAACTTCACGTCGTTGTTCTATCAGAACTTAGGCACTACTGGCGCCGGAGACCCGATTCAGGTGGGCGCTGGATCGGAAGTCGGTTCGGTTTCGACCAACTTCACCAATGGTGGAGTCAACAATACTGGAGTACCGAGCGACGTTGCCATCACCGGCAATGGATTCTTCATTACGCAGTTGGGCAATGGCACGGTGCAGTACACGCGCGCCGGAAACTTCAGCGTGAACTCTGCCGGACAACTTGTTGCCACGGATGGAGCCACGGTCATGGGTTATCCGGCGGTTAACGGGGTGGTGAACCAGAGTGGCACGCTGACGCCAATTCAGGTTGGGCAGTCTGCTATTAGCCCGCCCGCACCGACAACAACCATGTCGCAGCAAACGAATTTGAATTCCGCTGCAACGGTAGGAACCACGTATTCCAACCCGTTGACTGTGTACGACTCCCTGGGCGAACCGCACGTTCTTACTTTCAACTACACCAACACCGGTCCGGGCGCGTGGAGCTATACCATCACGCTGCCGGCCGCGGACACAGGCGGGACGGGCGGTCCGACTACGATTGCCAGCGGCAATCTCACCTTTGACGCGAATGGCAATCTGACCTCTCCGACTGGTTCGGTTACCGGCATTACTGTTTCTGGTCTGGCGGATGGGGCCGCGACCATGAACCTGACCTGGAACCTGACGGGACCAAACGGCAGCTCGTTAATGACCCAGGTTGGGTCGCCAAGCGCGACTACTTCGACAAGTCAAGACGGCTACGGCGCAGGGATTCTGCAGAGCTACACGGTTGAATCCGACGGCACCGTGGAAGGTCAATTCAGCAACGGCCAGGTGCAAGCGCTGGGACAGATTGCGTTGGCAAATTTTCCCAACACCGACGGTCTGCAACTGACTGGAGCCGGGAATTACGCCCCCACGCTGGCATCGGGCGCTGCGGTAATAGGTGCACCCCAGAGCGGCGGCCTTGGATCGCTGACTGGCGGAGCACTCGAGGCTTCGAACGTCGATATCTCCACCGAGTTTACGAATTTAATTGTGACGCAACGTGGGTTTGAGGCCAATGCCCGCGTGATTACCACGCTGGATACGGTAACCAACACCACGATTAACCTGCAGGCTTCGCCTGGTAACTAACGTTCGTGAAAGCCCGCAGGGATGAGGGCCATGTACCCCATCGCCTGCGGGACTAGCACTAAGGTGCCAGCATGCAGCTATCGAAACTTTTGTGGCGTGCCGATTGTGTGGCTGTTTACAACAGTTTTCCAGGTCTATGGGAAAGATCAAATTGAGGAGGAAAGCGTATGTCAGTAGGACAAGTTTCGAGTAGTCCGATTATGCAGCAGCCGTTGCAGCCTTACTTCGATCATCGCAAGGCTGACATGGTGCAGCTCGGAAAAGACTTAAAGGCCGGAGATGCGCAAGGTGTCCAACAAGCCTACGACGCAATCGTTAGCTTGGGACAGAACGGTCCCTTCAAAGGTGCAGCATTCGCGATGGGAAGTCGTGAGCAGGATTTCCAGGCGATCGGCCAGGCAATTCAAAGCGGAGATTTTTCAGCCGCGGCACAGGCCTACAAGTCGTTGGCAGAGTCCTTCAAGGCACAGCCAGCTCCGGTTCCGGCGCCGGCTCCGGGTCCGTCCCCGGTTCCGCCAGTCGCAAATCCGGTTCCTAGCGCCAGCTAATCCGGCGATGAATCGGCAGAGGCTCAAGAATTTTGAGGCTGGTCTGCGCGCCACGGAGCGTTGCAGACCGGTCGCTGCCGAATGGATTTGTTAGCAACCAATTAGAGGACTCGCCGGAGCGAGCAGGATTTATTCTTGCGGGTCCTAATTCTTCTATTTCTGCTCTAATTGCTGGCTTTCGCGGCCGTACATGGCCGGCGGTAATCAGAACCGCGCAAGTTGTTGGTTTCCTTGCCTTCATTCGTTCGGATCTTAACGCCAACAACTCCTCTCAACCAAAAACTGCGCGGACTCTCAATTGCACCCTCTGTTGCACGAGTTGCTCTGCCTTCAGGTGATGGACACACGCTTGATCTGGAGGAGCAACAGCGGCAACAACCATGGATGCTGCAGTCCAACGCGCAAGAGATCCGCAAGCAGTGGAGACGATCGCTGTCTCACGGGATCCGATCGAAGAATTCGGGTGGCTTCCCTGTCAGCTTTCGGTCGAAGTCCCGGTAACTGGGTTCACCGTCGGTGATCTGCTCCGTTTGAAGAAAGGATCCATCGTGGAAACCGCCAGCCATCACGCTAGCGACATCCCCTTGCGGGCGAACGGTCTGCTGATCGGATGGACGGAGTTTGAGGTGATCGGCACAGCGTTAACAGTTCGTATTACGGAGTTGGCATGAAAACACAAGTTGCAGTGGAAGAATCATCGCTCGATCAATCCTCGCCGGAACGGAACAAGAAACGGCCACGCGCAAGAGCCACCGCTGGAGCAAAGAAACCCACGAAAGCCAGGTCCAGCGGGAGAACTGTTGCGGGCAAGAAGATTAGCAGCGCCAAGACATACTCGCCGGAACAGGAGAACGGTAACGCAGTCATCGGGGAGAGCGTGGTTGGATCGGAAGTAAATAGCGCGGTGGCAGTGGAAGAATTCCCAACTTCCGTAGCTGTGGACATCCACTGTGCAGAAGCAATCGAGTCTCACCAAGAGCCCCACGGGAACTTCGCTGTGAATGGAGGCGATACGGAGACTCTCGACAACTTTGAAGTTGCCGCTTGTGGGATTGCTGGTATTGATCCGCAGGTCAGCGCGCAAACCCCGGTGCAGGACAACGTGGAAGCTTTGCCAGTTACGGCGCGCGAGGATCCCGCTCTGATATTTCAGCAGAACCGGCTTGTTTTGGTAGCCACCACATTTTGGAATCTTTTGATGTCGCGCCTCAACGTTGCCTGGAATTGGATGCAGCAGAAATTGAAATCTCAGCAAGGTAAAAAGCGCTTGCGAGTTTGCGAAAGCGTGTCGCTCGGCGAAAAGCGATTCGTTGCCGTCATTCAGGTGGATGGAGAGCAATTTCTTGTCGGCGGGTCCTCCAGTTCGGTTGCGACCCTGGCGCACCTGGAGCGGCCACGCGAATTTTCCAGTGTTTTTCAGCAACATTGCGAACAGGACTTCAGCCGGGCATGAAAATAGCTTTATTGGGATTGCGAGGGTTGCAGGTCGCGGCGTTGGTCGCGGTCACCTCTGTACCATTGTTCGCGGCTGAACCTGCGGTTGCGACGTCTCCAACTGTTGCTTCACCCACCGCATCGACTTCAGTTCTGCCTGACAGTATTCCTTTGATGTCCATCCCCTCTTCTGCGGTTGCGCCAAATGAGATTCGGATCACTGGAATGGGCAGCGGTTCGGTGCCTTGGACAATCGTCGTTCTACTGACGTTTCTGACGCTGATCCCATCGTTGTTGCTGTGTGTAACTCCATTTGCGCGACTGCTGGTCGTGTTTCACTTCCTGCGTCAGGCGCTGGGACTGCAGACAACACCAACGAATCAGACACTCATTGGCCTAGCGTTGATTTTGACTTTCTTTCTGATGCAACCGGTCGGCGCAACGATTTATGACAGCTCCGTGGTCCCGCTTCAGAATGGCCGGATCACTGCGATGCAAGCCTTGGAGCGCGGCGTCGGGCCGATTCGGCAGTTCATGTTGCACTACGTGCGCGAGAAGGATGTGGCGTTGTTTGTAGAGTTGGCGAAGGAGCCTAAGCCGCGAAGTCCAAGTGATCTTTCAATGCGGGTGCTCGTCCCAGCTTACATAGTTTCCGAGCTGAGTACCGGATTTCAGATCGGTACGGTTCTGTTTTTACCGTTCATGGTTATCGACATGGTGGTTGCGTCAATTTCCACTTCGGTGGGAATGCTGCAACTGCCACCCGTGGTGATTTCCACCCCATTGAAGCTTTTGCTCTTCGTGATGGTGGATGGATGGAACCTGTTAATCGGGTCGTTGATGAAGAGTTTCAGTTGAGGAACATATGCCGGTTGAACAAGTAGTGGACCTTGGCCGCCTGACGATGCGGGAAGTCTTCTTGCTGGCCAGCCCGATATTGGCGACCGCGGTGCTGGTAAGCCTGCTGATCAACATCGTGCAAGTGCTGACTTCGCTGCAGGAGACGACGATCTCAGCGGTTCCGCGGCTGCTGGCGGTCGGAGCAGCCACGTTTTTCCTGATGCCCTGGATGTGGCGGCAGGCGTGTCAGTTCACGGTCCAGATTTTTTCTGATTTTCATCCGTATTTGCGATAGCGACATGGAAATTTCAATCGCCAACCTTCTCGGCCCGGTGCTCATGGTGGGTCTGCGTGTCTCAGGGCTCTTGCTGTTTGCCCCATTTTTCAGCCACGCGAGCATTCCCCCCCGGATTAAGGCCGTGTTGGTTATCGGCATCACCGCGATATTGTATCCGGTCTATTCGGCGCGACTGGCGCCGGTTACGCCCTCACAATGGCCTCTGGCTGTCGCCAGCGAGATGTTAGTTGGGATAGCGATCGGCCTTTCCACCAATGCCGTGTTTGAGGCTGCACAGATAGGCGGACAGATGCTCAGCGTGCAAATGGGCTATTCACTGGTCAACATCCTCGATCCCGCCACACAGGTCGAAAGCACGGTTGTGGCGATGCTTCATCAGAGCCTGATCATGCTGATCTTTCTTTCGCTCGGTGTGCATCGATGGATACTTCGCGCGATTGCGCACAGTTTTGAATATCTTCCGCCAGGGACCGCGACCCTGAACCCGATCTTGGGCAAAGCACTGCTGCACGAAGGAACCGTGGTTCTTCAACTCGGAGTGCAGATCGCCGCTCCGGTGCTCGGTGCAACGTTGCTGGTGGACCTGCTTCTGGGATTGTTGGGGAAAGCGTCACCGCAGATGCCACTGATGCTGTTGGGGCCAGCAATCAAGAGCACGTTGGGGGTGACGGTCTTTGCAGTCACGATTGGATTTTGGCCGAGGCTGTTTGAGAAATATTTTTCCGAATCGATCATGTATGCGGAGCAGTTGCTCCACGTAGCGCGTTAGCCAGCTATGGCAGATCAGAACAAAACAGAAAAACCGACACCGCAAAGACGCAAGAAAGCGCGTGAGAAAGGACAAGTAGCGCGATCGCGCGAACTCTCTAACGCTTTGGCTTGGGGCGGTGGCTTGGCCTTACTGGCCTGGCAAATTCCCGATGCCGCGCGGCAGTGGCGCGGCTTATTGCAGAGCGAATTGGATCTGTCAGTGACGGAGCGCATCACCCCCGGTGGACCGGCTTTGTTCTGGAGCGCGGTCGGTATTCTGCGCTGGATTGTGCCAATCCTCGCAGCATCCTGGGTACTGTCTGTGGGCTCGGGTATTGCACAAGGCGGACTGGTTTTTGCCGGAGAAGCTCTGGCATTCAAGCCGGAAAGATTGAATCCCGCACAAAAACTGAAACAAATGTTTTCTCTAGCCGGATTCAGTGGAGTTTTGAAGTCGCTCCTGCCGTTCGGGGCAATCCTATGGATCGGAGTTACGACGCTCACAAACTCCTGGCAGCGGCTTGTGGAGGCATCGGATCTCGGCATCCGCTCATTCATGGGTTTTCTGCTCGGTGTGATGTGGCAACTCTGCTGGAAATCAGGACTGGTGCTGCTCTGCTGGTCGGCCATCGACTACTTCATCGTTCGGCAGAAGCTCGAGGGTGATCTCAAGATGAGCCGGCAGGAACTGCGCGATGAACTGAAGCAGACCGAAGGCAATCCGGCGATCAAGGGCCGTATCCGGCGCTTGCAGCGGCAGATGCGACGTCGGCAGATGCTGCGCGATACAGAGAAAGCGAGCGTTGTGATCACGAACCCGACGCACTACGCAGTCGCACTGCGATACGAACTCGACATGGACGCCCCTATCGTGGTGGCGAAAGGCCGAGATTTTCTGGCTAAGGAAATCAAAGAGGTCGCAATCTGGCACGGAATCGCGGTGCTCGAAAATCCTCCGCTGGCGCAAGCTCTTTATAAAACGGTGGAAGTGGGTAGCCCAATACCGGCGGCCCTTTATACGGCAGTGGCCGAAATTCTCGCGTTCGTATTCCGAGCGCAGGCGCGGGCACGACAACAAGCCGGAATCCCGGCACGATAACGGACTTTAGAAGATGGCAGACAGACCAAACCCGGCGGCTTCGGCACTAAGTGGAAGAACAGACTGGATCATTCCCACGCTCGCGGTGAGCCTTGTGTTTGTCATGCTCATTCCGCTGCCCGCGCTGATCATCGACATCCTGCTGGCTCTGAGCCTGACCGGAGCTGTCCTCGTTTTATTGGTTGCCCTCCAGATCCTGAAACCGGTGCAGTTCTCGGTGTTTCCAAGCTTGCTGCTGTTGCTGACTTTGTTCCGCCTTTCGTTGGGTCTAGCGAGTAGCCGCCGAATTCTGTTACACGGGAACGAAGGGGCGGCTGCGGCCGGAAGAGTAATCGAGGCATTCGGGCAATTCGTTGTCGGCGGCAACTACGTTGTGGGCTTTGTTCTGTTCCTGGCCTTGATCGCGATCCAATACATGGTGGTTAGCCACGGCGCGGTGCGAACTGCGGAAGTGACTGCGCGCTTCACCTTGGATGCGATGCCGGGCAAGCAGATGGCGATCGACGCGGACTTGAATGCCGGGCTCATCGATGAAAAAAAGGCACGCATGCGCCGCGAGCAGATCGCGCACGAGGCGGAGTTCTATGGAGCCATGGACGGCGCCGCGCGTTTCAGCCAGCGGGATTCCATGGCAACCATCCTGATTACCGCGATCAACATCATTGCCGGGTTCCTGATCGGCGTATTCCAGCATGGCGTTCCCCTTCTCGAGGCACTGAAGACGTACACAGTGCTCACGGTTGGAGATGGGCTGGTCACGATGATTCCCTCCCTGCTGGTTTCGGTGGCGGGCGCGATCGTGCTGACGCGGGCATCGTCAGAAAGCACGCTGGGAATCGATGTTGGACGTCAACTTTTGGGCAAGCGCAGACCTTTATGGATCGCAGGCGGAGTGATGTTGGGATTGGCGCTGATGCCCGGGCTACCGAAGCTGTCGTTTGTTTGTATGGCGGCTTTGATGATGCTGCTGGCTCGACGGGCGAAACCCGACGAGGCATCGAACGCTCAGGCTGCTCCCGCCGCGGCTGCCGGAAAAGGCCAAGGCACACCGGCGCCGGCATTGGATTCATTGGAATCGGCGCTGAAACTTGACGAACTTATGCTCGAAGTTGGCCTGGGTTTGGTTCCACTAGTGGATAGCAAGCAGGGCGGTCAGTTGCTAGGCAAAGTTCGCTCTTTGCGAAAAACGTTGGCGGGCCAGCTTGGTTTCCTTGTTCCTCCCATTCACATTACAGATAACCTTGCGCGCAAGGAGCGGGAGTACGTTATCTACCTTCGCGGGGTGGAGGTGGCGCGTTGGGAACTGGTTCGCGATTGCTTGCTCGCCATCAGTTCGCGACCAACAGCAGCGGCGATTCCAGGCCAGGACACGCGCGAGCCCGCATTCAACGCGCCGGCAAAATGGATTACCCCGGATCTGCAGGCCCAGGCCATCGCTGCCGGATATGTGGTGGTGGATCACACTTCCGCTCTCGCGACGCATTTGAGTGAAGTGGTTCGGCAGAACGCGCATCTCTTGCTGACGCGGCAAGAGACCAAGCGTTTGATTGACCGGTTGGGAGAATCTCATCCCAAGCTGGTGGAAGAACTCATCCCCAAGCTGATGACGCTCGGCGAAGTGCAGAAAGTGTTACAGCAGTTGCTGCGCGAGCAGGTTTCGATCCGGGATTTGGGCACGATTCTTGAAACTTTGGTCGAACTGGCACCCATCAACAAAAACCCGGTTCTCCTGGTCGAAGGGGTACGCCATGCGCTGGGACGCGCACTCGTGCGCCCGTTGCTGGATGAGCGCGGCGAACTCAAAGTAGTGACGCTGGACCGCACTATCGAAGAGGAGTGCGCAAGGGCCCTGAATGCGCAAGGGGCAACGCCGTCGGTAGCGCTCGCGCCCAGCACGGCACGCCGAGTTTCTGAAGGTTTGCGAGCACTCTTTGGAGAGCAGGTAGTAAATGCGCCTCCCGTGCTTTTGTGCTCCTCGCCTGGGCGTTTCCATTTGCGCCGCTTACTGGAGCCGTTTTTCCCGAGGATTTCAGTACTGTCCCCCACCGAAATCCCCCCGCTTGTCCCCGTGCAGTCCATTGGAGCGTTGCGGTGAGTCGAACTGATTTGCAGAACAAAATCGAGGGGTTATGACGCCGGCAGAAACAGCATATCGAGAGAACCTGGAAGAAATCGAAGACCGTGATGAGTTCATCGTCAAGGAACTGCCTCAGGTGTATTACATCGCACGACGGATTTACGAACGCCTGCCGCAAAGCGTTTGTTTTGAAGACCTGGTGCATGCAGGCGTGATCGGTCTGATTGAGGCTGTGCGCAGCTATCAGCCTGGGAAGTCGGTGCCTTTCAACGCATTCGCGAAGTTCCGCATTCGTGGCGCCATCCTCGACAGTCTACGCGCGCTGGACTGGGGATCGCGCCCGCTTCGCCGCAAAGGGCGACGTATTGAGGAGGCAATCGCAAAATTGTCGGCACAATTCGGACGTCAGCCCGAAGAAGATGAAATCGCAGCCGAGATGGGAGTCTCGATTGAGAAGCTGCATGAGATTGCGCAACGGCTGGACGGACTCAATCTGGTAAGCCAGCAGGTAAATTCGGCTTTTGATCGCGCGGAGAAACACGATTTGATCGAATCGGCTCCCAGCCGGGATGAAAGTCCTTATGAACTTCGGGTGCGCAGCGAGACCCGGGAGCGCCTCGCAGAGGCGATCGCGACCTTATCGGAAAAAGAGCAACTGGTTATCTCTCTCTATTACCGCGAAGAGTTGACCATGAAAGAGATTGCGAAAATTGTGAATCTGGCCGAATCGCGCGTTTCTCAGATTCACGCGTTGGTGTTGCCCAAGTTACGCGCGGCCCTCGAGAAAAGCCTCTGTGGAGAAAGGCAGGGATAGATCGTCCGGGAAAGAGTCGGGAACAAAAGTGCAAAAGCTTAAAATGCCGGACATCGCGAAGGTGATCTCAAAGTGGAGAGAGTGGCCGCAGTGTGCCAACAGCGATTGCACCACAAAATCATTAGTACAAACGATGTCGAAACGGCTTACACGAATTCGACTCGACGGAGAATGGTATTGCAGTCCAGATTGTTTCGAGAGCGGGGCAAGAAGGAAAGTCGTGGACCTGCGGGCAACTCAAAAACAGGAGAAGCCACAAAGCTTACGCATGCCGCTGGGATTGCTGCTCGTGTCACGGGGCATACTGAGCCACGAGCAACTCAAAACTGCTCTTGATCAACATCGCGCCACCGGTATGAACTTTGGAGACATCGTTCAGGAACTGGGCTTTGCGACGCAACAACATGTGACTGCGGCCGTGGCTGCGCAATGGGCCTGCTCCGTGTTTTCGCTTGGGGATCGTCCATTACCCGCAGAGATTCACATTCCCAAATGCCTTTTGGAAAACTATGAAATGCTCCCCGTACATTTTTCGCAAATCGGGCGACGTTTGATGGTTGGCTTCGTCACCCGGGTGCAGCACCACATGCTTTACACGATCGAGCAGTTGACTTCCTGTAACGTCACGCCATGCTTCATCACTGCAACGGAGTATCGCAAGCACATGCAATCTCTGGCGCTAGTTGAGAACAAAAACGAACTATTGTTTGACTGCCATAACAGCGTATCTGAAATTGCGAAACTGGTTCGCAACTACGCCTGCCAGTCCGGTTCAGAAGAAGCGCGTCTCGGGGTGTGCCGGGATCATCTTTGGGTACGGATCCTGGGGGGTCACGAGATGGACCTCGTATTTCGCCTGCAGAATCAGTGAAAAATTCTACGCACTAAAGCTAAACGCTTCCGGTGCCGATAAATTGCCAGCGAGCCCCTTATGCTGGCGAACAACAAAAACCTGGCCTCGTCGGCCCATAGTTCTACCCGTCTCCACGGGCCCTGGAGGCAATCTTCTGCCGGTTTACAGGCAATACCCGCAATGGCGGGGTCAGTTGTCACATTACACATACTTCTGGCCGAAAACGTCGTCGAGTTGGAAGCGATTACCCAGGTGATTCGAGCCGATGTTGGCTTGACGATTCAGTTGTTGCGTTCAGCCAAGTTTCGAGCGGGTTCGCTGGGTAATACGCGAATCCATCTGAGCCAGATTGCCGTAGAGCTCGGGTTGGATCGGCTGCGGCACATGATCACTGAGATTCCTCTGCTGGGTTACGAACAACAGATTTCTCTGGACTTGGAAGAGTGCATCTCATTTTGGTTGCGAGCGCGCCAAACTGCTCGAACAGCGGAACAAGTTGCCGCTCAGGTGTTCCCGCAACTTGCGGAAACTGCATACGTAGCCGGATTGCTGCATCACCTTGGGAAGATCCCGGATCTCTTAGGTTGGAGAATTCCCGGGCTTGAGTCTGCGAAAAGTGGCGAAATCGGATGCCACATGGCGCAAGCCTGGAGTCTTCCTGAATTGCTCGTGGATGTGATTCGCGGGGACGAGCAGGCGTGCGGTTCTCGTGAATCCCACTGGTTGCTTCGGCTGATCAATGCGGCCGAGCCAGTGGTATTGCGCGGTTAGAAATTCTGATTCTGTTTCCCATGCGCATGCGCCGCATTCGCATGCCTTTTAATCTGCCTCTCATCGAAACCCCACCCGCCGACTGCTGTTCAATCACTTACAAGTTGTAGACGCGTCGCGCATGTGGCCGTCATCGTGCTTCATTGGCTTGCGGGGTTTTCCATGGATAGCGGCTTCTATGCGGCATGCACGGCGCTGATGGCGCGAACTCAGGCATTGGACCTTGTGGCTAATAATCTGGCCAACGTGAGTACACCCGGCTTTCGTGCGCAGCACGATGTGTTTCGATCTTTGCTGGCAAGCTCCTCCATGTACCCGATGTCGGGACTGAATCAGGCCGTCAACAACTACTCAGTGCTTGGCGAAACCCGTTTTGATCTTGCGCAAGGCAATTTAGAAAAGACTGGTAACGATCTTGATCTAGCCATCCAAGGCGCGGGATTTTTTGTCGTCAAAACTGCAGGCGGACAGGTTTATACGCGGAACGGGAACTTCCATGTTTCGCCGAAGGGAAAACTCGTCACGGCTGAAGGAGATTCGGTGATGGGCGTCAACGGGCCGATTGATGTTGTGGGTGGGCCAGTCTCCATCAGCCCCGACGGAACGATTTCTGTGAACGGAGCGGTCGCCGGACAATTACGGGTTGTGGACTTCCCTGCAGGCACTCCGCTCGAGAGCGTCGGTTCAACTTACTATTCGGCACCGGCGAAGGCTGAGGTTACCGCCAAAGACGCAAGCATCCAGCAGGGATCTCTAGAAGGATCAAACGTTAATCCAGTTTCCAGCGCGGTCGAATTGGTAACAGTACAACGCTATGCAGAGTTGATGCAGCGGGCTTTGGCGATGTTTCACACCGAAATGAATCAAATCGCGGCACAGGACTTGCCGCGAATTTCACCGACCTCTTAAGGGAGAACGATATGCTTCGTGCGCTTTATACGGCTGCCAGCGGCATGGTCGCGCAGCAAATGAATCTCGACAACATCGCCAACAACCTGGCAAACTCCAGCACCGCCGGTTTTTACGGACGGCGGCTGCAATTTTCCGATCTGGTTTATCAGAACCTGGTCATGCCCGGAGCCGCCGCAACGCAACAGACCACCATCGCAGCCGGTCTGCAGGTAGGTCTTGGAACCATGCCGCGCGCCTCGGAAGTGGTCCAGACGCAGGGCAACTTCAGCTCGACTGGCAACCCACTGGATCTGGCAATTCAGGGACTCGGATTCTTTCAGGTCACCATGCCCGACGGCACCATCGCATACACGCGCTCGGGTTCATTCCATCTGGACGCGCAAGGCAACATTGTGACCGCCGATGGCAATCCGCTGCAGCCCAACATCACTATTCCTGCGAATGCCACAACGATCACGGTTGGCACAGATGGGACAGTCTCCGTAACGCAGGCGGGGCAGACTGCGGCCCAGCAGGTCGGCTCAATCCAGCTTGCCATGTTCCCCAATCCCGGCGGACTGAACAGCGTCGGCAACAATTTGTATCTGCAGACGACCGCATCGGGGGACCCCATCATCGGTGCGCCCGGAGCCGCCGAAGGTTTAGGAACCCTGCAGCAAGGGATGTTGGAGCAGTCAAACGTCGACATCGTCTCGGAGTTCGTGCAAATGATCGTGGCGCAGCGCGCATATGAATCGAACTCGCGCGTCGTCACCTCAGCGGACCAGATGTTGCAGGACCTGACCAATATCGGACGGTAGTAGCGAATGAGGCGTGAGCGAAATCTGACGACGCTGTTCTGCTCGGTGCTGGCGATCTGTGCGACCGCCCAGGCATCCGGCGTGCGATTTGCGATTTCTCCGAACCGGGTGGCGGAAGCCTTGGCGGCGGCAGGAGTGCCGGTTACGACTGAACAGGTGAAACTGCTGTCCCCAGTCAGCGCACGGGATCGCGATCCCAGCTTGCGAGTGATGAAGGTTACGAAGTGGACGGACAACACGTTCAAAGCGGAGTTGCGCTGTCGTGACCAGCAGGCGTGTCTGCCTTTCTATGTATTGCTAACCGGCAACGAGAAGGCAGACACGCATGCGGATAGCGGATTGCAACAGAAGGTAAGCAACTTCGTCGTACCGGGAACCCCCGCTCTCCTGCGCGATGGCGATTCCGCAACTCTGGTTTTCGAGAACAGCGCGTTGCGGATCACTTTGCCGGTGATTTGCCTGCAGAGCGGCAACCGCGGCGAGACCATTCGAGTCGAGAGCAAGGATCACAGGCGATTCTTCAACGCGCAAATCATCGCGCCCGGGTTGCTGAAAGCTGCACTTTGAAATTTGAGGCGAAACTGAGAATGCCGATGACACGCTCGATTTGGCGAATGGCTGCAGTCTGGTTAACCCTGGTGCCCTGGTTTGTTTCCGCGGCAATGGCGCGCAAAACGACCAAGCCGGATTCTGACCAGAATCGTGCGGCTTATATCGCCCGCGTACAGCAGCAAGCCAATCCAACTCCGCCTGCGACCACGATGGGCAGCCTGTGGTTTCCGAGTGGCGCGCTGAGCGAGATCAGCACCGATTACAAAGCGCGATCGGTGGGCGACACCGTCACTCTGGTGGTGGCCGAAACAACCACGGCGCAGTCGACCGGTGACGTGAACTCGCAACGGACATTCCAAACCGCCTCCGCAATTACCGCGCTGCCGGGCAAGCTGAAAACTGGAGGGGTGAATCCGTTGTTTGGTGCGAACTCCGCGACCACCTTGAAGGGCCAAGGGGAAACCTCCGCCGGATCCAATATGACGGCAACTCTTGCAGGCCGTGTGATTGCCGTGCTCCCGAATGGAAACATGATCGTGGAAGCAGAGCGACACGTAGTGATCAACAGCCAGCATGAAACCATGCTGGTCCGCGGGGTGCTCCGTCCGGGCGATATTGGTCCGAATAACGCAGCTCCGTCGACGGCCCTCGCCAATCTCGAAATCGAATTGAAGGGCAAAGGCATCGTTAGCGACTCCATCCGCTCGCCGAATCCAGTGATGCGGGCTTTGCTATGGGTTCTGGGATTTTGAAATGCGAACCATGATCACACACCTCACGCAAGTCGTCAGGTATTTTGCAGTAGCGATCGTTGTTCTGTTTCTGGCAACTTATAGCCGCGCCGAAACGGCACAAGACCGGCAGGTGCTGATCCGTGACATCACCACTATTGCGGGGGTTCGCGAGAATCCGCTGATCGGATATGGCGTGGTCGTTGGGTTGAAGAGAACTGGAGACAGCCAGCAGACGCTGTTCACCACGCAAACGCTCGCCAATGTGCTGCAACGATTGGGAGTTCAGATTCCGGCAGCGACGGTGCAGGTGCGAAATATCGCGGCCGTAATGGTGACTGCTTCCCTGCCTCCATTCGCGCAGCCAGGCACAACGTTCGATGTGACGGTTTCCTCAGCCGGGGACGCGAAAAGCCTGGAAGGCGGCGTGTTGTTGCTCACTGCCTTACATGCTGCGGACGGCAATGTCTATGCGGAAGCGCAAGGCCCGCTAACGTTGGGCGGGTACACTGCCGGATCCAGCGGCGCGAATGTCAAAGAAGTGAATCATGCGACTGTGGGGCGAATCTCCGCGGGTGGAGTCGTGGAGAGAGACGCGTCAGTGGACTTAAGTCATCTCACGATTCTTTCACTGGTGCTTCGTGAACCTGATTTCACCGCAGCTCGCGACGTCACCGCTGCCATCAATCGCGATTTCGACAAGCCGGTTGCGTCGTTCATCGACAGCCGACGGATCGATGTCAGCGTCCCGCAATCCGGGATATCCTCTGTGCCCACGCTGATCACCAGAGTCCAAAATTTATCGGTGTCGGTTCATCCTCCCGCGAAAGTCGTAATGAACGAGCGTACCGGAACCATCGTGATGGGTGGAGACGTAAAACTTTCTCCCGTGTCGGTGTTGCACGGCGACCTGACAGTGCAAGTCTCGACGACATTCGAGGTATCTCAGCCCGCGCCGTTCTCGAAAAGCGCTAAGACCGTGGTAGTACCGGAAACTGACGTTCAGGCCAAAGAGGGACCGGCCAAGTCCATACAGTTGAATGCTGGGGCTAGCGTTGAGGAGTTGATCAACGGCTTACATACGATGGGCGCGACCGCTCACGACATCGTGGCCATCTTGCAGGCGATTAAAGCCGCGGGTGGGCTGCAAGCGGAGTTGGAAATCTTATGAGCCAGATCAATTTCTCGTCGTCCGCGCCGGTTGCGACCACAAATCTGAACGCCAACAGAAGCACGCAGGCGGCACGCGTATTCCAGTCGCCCATGCAGGATTCCGGAAAGATCGACAAAGCAGCTAGAGATTTCGAAAGCATTCTGATCGGCGAGTGGCTTGAAAAAGCCGAAAAATCGTTCGCAAGCGTTCCGGGAGCGGATGCAGACAAAAACAACGATCCCGGTCACGATCAGTTTCAAAGTATCGGCTGCCAGTTTCTGGCGGAGGGCCTGAGCAAAGCCGGAGGAATTGGCATCGCCTCCATGATCAGCAAGCACCTGAAAACAGTGGAAGCCCAAAGGGACAATGACCCTGCGGGCCCAGCAGCCCCGAAAGGAGTGCCGAAGGCGCGCTAACAAGCTCATAATGAGCAACTTACCGGACTGAAGTTCCCGGACGAGAGTGCCGATTAAGAAGTGCCACCACTGTGAGGATCTTATGAGAATCGGACCAAACATCCCGGATTTGCAAGGCATTACAGGCTCGCCCTCGGCGAAGACTTCGTCGGCCGCAAACCAGGAAAATGCAGTATCTGGGCAGGCCAGCGAGGCGTTCCCGTTCCCGGAAGACATGGTCAGCCTGGGCAGTCTGAAGACCAAGGCGCTGCAGACACCTGAAGTTCGTGAAGAGAAGATTGTCCGGCTGCAGCAGAGTGTCGCCGCTGGACAGTACCGACTTGATCCGGCAGCAATCGCTGCCGCTATGCAGGACGCAGAGGCAGTTTAGAGGCATAGCCTGAACAAACATGTCTGAGCCACAAACATCTGCGAACCAGGCAAGGCTCGAACTGGAATTAGTGCGCGGGCTGTCACGAGAAATTAGCACTGCGATTGCGGCCGTTGAGCACAACGACCTGCCAGCGTTGCAGGCGAGCATTGCCCAGCAAGAACGCATGTGCCGTGAGCTTGCCTCGAGGCCATGGTCGCTGCCGACCTCCGGCGCGCAAAAGAGCGATGCGCTTCACGAGGCCTATGCCGCGTTGGCGCAACTCAATCGGGTTTATGCCGGCTTGATCCGACGTTCAAAACGATGCATCGACCTGCTTACGATAGTTTATGGGGCATCCGAAGCTAATTACGAAAAGCAGGCTGCCGCCGCTGAGCGCCAATCCTTGATTTGCGAGGCATAGCACGATGGGATCCCTGACATCTTCCTTGTGGATCGCGGCCCAGTCGCTGGACGTGGACCAGGGCGCGCTGGACGCAACCACCAACAATATCGCAAATGCGAATACGCCCGGATACAGCCGCGAGGTTGTCGATTTGTCCGAGCAAACACCGGTCGAGGTCGGCAACATCACGTATGGGACCGGCGTAAACCTGGACAAAATCCAGAGTGTTCGCGATCAAGTGCTTAGCCTTCAAATCGCGGAACAGACCTCGCAACAAAGTGGCGCGCAAACGCAGTTGAATGCATTACAGCAGGTACAGGGACTGTTTTCGGACCCAACCCAGGGAATCGGCGAGAACCTTTCCACGTTCTTTAACAGCATTAGCCAGCTTTCGACCAATCCCACCGATGAGGCACAGCGTTCCTCGGTCATGACAGCGGCGCAGAACCTCGCGACGTCATTCAACCAGACAGCACAAAGCCTGGAGACAATGCAGTCGAACCTGAACCAATCGGTCTCTCAGACTGTCAATCAGATTAATGCCCTGACCAAGCAGATTGCGCAAATCAACGCGCAAGTCGGGCAGATGCAACAACTGGGCAAAGATCCGGGCGGGCTGCTCGATCAGGAAAATCAACTGATCAGCCAGCTTTCGCAGTTGACCAACATCTCCGAGACCCAGACGCAACAAGGGCTGACGATCACAACCGGAAACGGGGCGGCCCTAGTGGTCGGCAACCAAAGCTTTGATCTCACTGTGGCGAATGGACCTACCGGCCAGCAGGATGTCTTCTCGCAAGGGCAGGACATCACCAGCAGCATCACGGGCGGAAGCCTTGGTGGCACAATCGAGGTGCGCGATCGGGACATTCCAAACGTACTCACTCAATTGAACACGCTGGCGAGCCAATTCGCGGACGCCTTCAATGCAGCGCAAACGACCGGCTACAATCTCAATGGAAATCCGGGGCAGGCGCTGTTCTCTTACAACTCTGCGGGAGCCGCATCGAGCCTGAGCCTGACAACGACTGACCCTAATGCGATTGCTGCCAGTTCCGATGGGACACCCGGAAGCAATGGCAACATTGCAAACTTGATGGCGGTCGAGACGCAGGCACTGCCGTCGGGAGAAGATCCGACTGACACCTACGCGAACTTGGTAGCCCAAGCTGGAAATATGGCCTCGCAGGCGCAAGCGGATGTCAGTTCCAGCACGGCTAGCCTAAATCAGCTTAATGACCAACTCGGAGCGCTTTCCGGGGTGTCCATCAACGAGGAAACCGCCAATCTTTTGAATTATCAGAATGCTTTTTCGGCCGCGGCACGAGTCGTGAGTACGATCAATCAATTGACCGAGACCGTACTCACGATGGGCACGTCAGCGGCGAGTTAGAGGCCATCATGCGCGTAAATCCAAACTTCTCGCCCGATATTCTCCAGGATCTTTATCTGTCACAGAGCCAGGAGCAGACTACGCTCCAGCAACTGGCGACTGGGCATGAGATCAACATGCCTTCGGATAATCCCGCCGGCGCGGAGCGCCTTGTCGAGAACCAGTTTGGTCAAGAGCAGAACGACCAATTTCAGCAGAACACGAGCGCGCTAGAAGGATTGATGAACACCGCAGATTCCACGCTTAATTCGGTCGTAGAAGCCTTGAATCAAGCCATCACTCTGGGCGTCGAAGGCGGCAGTGGAAGCAAGTCACCCGCGGACCTGCAAGCGATCGCGCAACAGGTACAAGGGATTCAGCAACAGGTGGTGGGATTAGCCAACAGTTCCTACGAAGGCAACTACATTTTCGCCGGCACGGCCTCTAAGACTCAGCCGTTTACTTTTGATCCCTCGGCGCCGGACGGCGTGGATTACAACGGCAATACCGGCGTCAATACGGTAACAATAGCGAATGGAAATAGCGTTCAGATCAACTTACCAGGCAGTCAAATTTTTCAAGGCACCAGTGGAGACGTTATGGGCGGCTTGCAACAGCTCGTAACCGCGTTGCAGAACGGCGACATAAACGGAGTGGAGGCCGCGACAACTGCCTTGGGTGGCAGCCTCAGCTACCTTTCGCAACAGCGTGTCTTCTATGGAAACGTGCTCAACCAATTGACTTCAAATCAGACCTACCTCCAGCAAGAGAAAGTCAGCCTGCAAACCGAAGCCAACAGCATCGATGCGGTTGATATGGCCAAGGCGGCTACCGACCTGTCCCAAGAACAAGTCAGCCAGAGCGCGACGATGGCAGCACTAGCCAGAATCGTCCCGATGAGCCTAATGAACTATCTGAAATAAACCGATAAGGGCTGATCCGAACCGGGTCTCAGATCGTTTGCCGAATGGCCTTGTAACGAGGGGTTACGCGGTCCAACTAACGGCTGTTTCTTGCTCGCGGCCAGGCGTTTCTGCCTGAATGGATGCGGCCGGCGAGTTCGCAGCCGTTGATGGTGCCTTATGCGATGCGACCTGCTGCCAAGCCTGGCGGACGTCCAGCAAGAGTTCAATCTGGCGCTGCAGGATTTCGGCGCTGACTTTCATGTGCCCTTCCAGCACCTTGGAGCGGACTGAAGAATAAAAGCTGGTGAAGTGAACGGCAGCTTGACCACCCTTCTCCAGATCTACAAACTCCTCGAGCTGCTGGAGAACGAGAAACCCGTGCTTGATATCAGCGCAGCGCTTCTCGATATCCCCGGCATCAATCGCGGCAATCGCATTCCGCAGATCTCCGATCAAAGTGTCGAACAGCAAAATGACCAATGTGACCGGATCCGAGCTCCCGACGGCCGCTCTCACGTACGCCTGTTCTGTCTCACTTCGTTTCATAATTAGCTGCCGGTAGTCGTGGTTGTGCTGTTGCCAAGCTCGGCGTTGATTTGGGCTTCCAAGGTTGGCAATTGCTGGAGCAGAGCATCGGCCTGGTTGTACTCATTCGTTAGCAGCGTCGTTTGGCTCTGCAGATAATCTTCAAAGTTGTTGATTTGATCCTGAAGATCGCTGTTTTCATTGCTGATACTTTGCAGGTCGACGGTAAAAGCACCGTTAGTGGGGTCGGTCAGGGCATTGAGCTGGTTGTTCAGGAATGTAACAAATCCGTTGAACGCAGTTCCCTGGAAGAAGTTTTGCACCGCGCTAAAATTACTCTGCAAAGCCGAGTCCAGTGTCGTGCTGTCGAGCGTCAGGCTGCCGTCGTCGTTCATGGTGATGCCCAGATCGGCAAGGGTTGAGACATTCGTGCCGGTGGTGGAATAAGCGCCGGAACCCAGGAGTTGACTCTGGAGGATCGATAGCGTCGGGTCACCGGACAACGGCCCCTGGACTCCATTTGCACCGACGGTGTACTCCTGGTTAATGTCCGAAACTACCTGGTTGTAGGCAGTCACGAAGCTGGTCACGGCGGCTGAAGCTTGTGTCACATCCTCAGACGTTGAGACGTTCACCTGTGTGTTTGGTGCTGCACTCACTAGATTGAAAGTAACTCCAGGCACCACTCCAGCAAAGGTGTTCGAGGCGCTGTCAATCGGAATTCCGTCAATCGTCAGAGAGGCGTCGGCGCCGGAGGATGCTTGAGTAAACGTCACTCCAGTTGCGTTGGTGATGCTAATGTTGTTAGCGGCCCCCGAGCTGTTGGCCACGATCGAAAGGCGGGAACCGGTCGAGTCATTCACGACATTCGCGGTCACCCCGGCATTCAGGCCATTGATGTAGCTGGCCAATTGATCCATCGTATCCACACTGCCGCCAATCGTGACCTGAACCGGGGTATTGGATCCAACTTGAAATGTAAAACTGCCACTGGGCAACGGCGTGCTGCTGCTGGCTACCGAATCGGAATACCATGAAGCTGTGGACGCCACATTATTGACCACAACTACGTGATTTCCCGGAGCAGCGCCGGGCGATGCGGTCGCGCTCACAACGTTTGAGTTCGAAGACGACGCGGTCATGGACATTAACTGACCTGCCGGATCGCCGAGCGCATTCAGCGCCGTCTCCAGGCTCTGCACATGGCCTTCGACCACGTTAAGATCGCTGGTCTGGCTTGCCAGGGCCGCCTGTTGGTTCTGCATCTGCGTCAGCGGACCGGATTCTGCTGCAATCGCGGCAGCGACAGCGGCTTGAACGTTAATACCTTGAGTGGAAGAGAATGCGGAGAGAATATCGCTGAGATTGAACGACGAATTAATAGTTCCCATGAGACTCGGATACTTCCTTTCTTCGGCCAATCGGTTTAGTAGAGAGGGTGGGACCGTTTAGTCCCACCCCCGATCGGCTTACTGGAACAACGTCACAACGCTGTTTTCCATCTGGTTCGCCTGCTTCAAGGCGGCGATACCGGTTTGCTGCAGGATGCTGTACTTCGACAGGTTCGATGTCGCCTGTCCCACGTCAGCCGCCATGATCCCGTTCTCCGCATTGGTGAGGTTCTGGATCTGGACGTTCATAACGTTGGTGGCAGCCTGGAGCTGGTTGGAGCTCGCACCGAGCGTGCCACGCAGAGCCGCGATGTCGCTGATGGCGGTGTTGATGTCGCCAAGAGCGGTGTTCGCAGCAGCCGCGGTGGTCAGTGCGTCAGCGGTCAAGGACGCGCCGTTCAGGTGACCAGAATCAACCGTGACCATTCCCACCGTTACGCTGGTTGTGCCGGCGCTGGAAGAATCGCTCATGAAGATGGTCAGGGTGTTGGCCGCGAAAATCGCTTGACCGTTATAGGTCGTGTTTCCGCCGATGGTGTCGATTTCGCTCTTGATCGATTGGAATTCGGCATCGAGCGAGGAGCGCTGGGTGTCGCTCACCGTGCCGGTGGCCGCTTCGGTGGCCAGCGTGACTGCGCGGTTCAGCAAGGTGGTGATCTGCGACAGGGCGCCGTCCGCGACCTGCAACATGCCAACGCCGTCAGAAGCGTTGCGCACCGACTGCGTCAGAGCTGTGATGTTCGCGTTCAAGCCATTCGCGATGGCCAGACCGGCGGCATCATCCGCACCAGAGTTGATCCGTTGACCTGTCGACAACTGCTCGAGTGTCGTGCTCAGAGACATCTGCGTCGAATTCAACGCATTCTGCGCCTGCAGGGACGAAATATTGTTCAGAAGGCTAATCATTGAAAACTCTCCTTTTCGAATTCCACCTGCAGGACCGCTGTGGGCTGGTTCGAGCAGGAGGTTGGTTTTTGTCGGGCTAGTTAATCGGCACTTCGCGAGTAACTTCGCCACTTACGTCAGTAACCATCTGAGAGTTACTTTGAAACTCTCTCCGAAAAGGAACAGCTAACTGAAAATCCGATCTCCAATCCTTGCGGCCGAGGCCCCGAGCACTTTCATTTGGCACCTGCCGCTATCCCCTTCACCTGAGCCGCGTTCTCCACATTTACTGCGATCTTCTTAGCCGCAAGTTCCGTTGAGGCCTGTTGCAGTTCCGTTGATTCGGGGAACCTTTGCAGGCCTTGGAGCAGAATTGCTTGCGTGCGATCCCATTGCTGAAGTTGGGCGCGCAGACTGGCGGCGCGGAGGAACAGCTTGGGCGTGGCTTCTACGACGGAGTACTTCTCTAAGGTCTCGGCGGCTTCGTCCAGCCTATCGGCCATGATGCATGCCTTCATCAGGCGGTCGTGAACCGGGTAGATGTCAGGAACTTCTCGAGCGGCCCGCCGCAGCTTCGAAAGTCCGGTGTTTCTCTGCCCCATTTTTACTTCCGTATATCCAAGCTTGCTCTCAAGGATGGGATTGTGGCCCATCAGCTTGGCGGCTCTTCGATAGGCCAATCGTGCTTCCTTAAACTTGCCCAGGCTATGCAGCGCGTCGCCGCGGATGTCCTCGCGCAGAGCGGCGGTGCCCCCGGTTCGAGTGTCATGGGCTACGGCATCAAGCGCCTCCTGGAAGCGCCCCAAGTTCAGATAGACCATTCCGCTGAAGAGCCACGCTTCGGGTGCATTGGGTTCAAGAGTAAGAGCACGATCGAAGCATCGCAGCGCCTCTTGCGGATTATTGAAGCATTCGAACTCGTGAAGCCCGAGTTGCGTCCAGGCTGCAAAATCGCTGGGATTCTCCTCGGTTTTCTGCCGCAGAAGATCGCGGTAGAAAAGCCGTTTCCTGGCACGCGCTTCGTTGTCGACCAGTTGGCCGAAATGGTGAATGATGAAATTTGCCGGCGCCAATTTGAGGCGTAATACCCGAATCTGATGTTCGACCAGTTCATGGATTCGGCCAATGAAATAGATATCCGGATGGCGGCGGAACAGGCGGCAGTTCTCATGCGCGATGTAGGAGGGAGCATCCTTGGCTCGCGGATGACGAAAATCGTTCGGCACGCCCACCCGGTCCCAGCCGCGGTTGAAACGGCTGGCCATGTAGTTACGAATGGGAGTGACGTAACCCCCGACTTCCGGCGCATTCAACAGCGCCGATATGCTCCACTTTGCGTCACGGTCCAATTCCTCGTCCGCATCCAGCACCAAAACCCAATCCGTGGTCATCGGCGCCAACGCCGCGTTGCGCGCGTCGGCGAAATGGTCCTTCCACGGGATGGAAAGAACTTGGGCGCCGAATTCCTGAGCGATCTGAATGCTCTCATCAGAGGAGCCGGTATCGGCAATGACGATCTGGCTCACGACTCCGCGAACACTCTCCAGACATGGACGGAGCGTGTGCGCACCGTTCTTCACGATCATCGAGAGTCCGACGCTCGGCATAATGGGTTCTTGAAAATTAGTGCTGCATTGGAAAACAGGCCTGTTTTTGACCAAGCCACAACCATGGAAGCACTTCGACTGCCAGGATCCAGCAGTAGAAGCCCGAGATACGCTCATGCCGAACGGTTTCTCAAGCTTGCACGCATGGCAACGATACGGAATCAGGTTAGCCATTAGAGGGAGATGAGGCAGACTGCGTGCAGAAGGCGAACTCAGTCCCTTTGCAACACACACAGTGCCCGTCCTGCAGGGGAGCTCAGAACAAATGGCCAATTTTCACATTACGCTGATTCGGCCCGCGGGGTACCAGCATACAGAGGCATTTCGCGAAATCGCCGAAACCCTGCAATTTGGGTTGCACAGCATCGGTCACAGGGCCGAAATCCGGGAGAATGCCATTGATTCCAGCGCCACGAACATCATTCTGGGCGCACACTTGCTCTCTACTCGCGATACGGGACAGTTTCCCGAAAGAACCATCATCTACAACCTCGAGCAACTCGGGGGCGCGCGGTTAGCACCGTCATTTTACGAACTCGCGTGCCGATACCCGATCTGGGACTACGATCTAGGCAACCTCGAGAAATGGAAGTCTCTCCAATGCAAATACTCGCCGGTTCATGTTCCCATCGGTTACGTTCCCGAACTTCGGCGAATCTCCGCTAAACAGCCCCAAGAGATCGACGTTCTCTTTTACGGATCGCTGAATGAGCGCAGAAACCGGATATTGGATCAGTTACGAGATTCGGGAATCAGGGTCCACAAAGTTTTCGGCGTCTACGGCGAAAAGCGAGACTCTTTGATTGCGCGATCCAAGCTCGTGCTGAACATTCATTACTACAAAACCAAAATCTTCGAAATCGCGCGCATATCTTATCTGCTGGCTAATGGCAAAGCGGTGGTCACAGAAGGTCTTCCGAACACGGCTGCGGAGCATGGCCTCGAAGGCGGCCTTTTGGTTGTTCCCTACGAGTCGCTGGTAGACAGCTGTCACCGGTTGTTACAGCACGATGAAGAACGCCGGGCCCTAGAATCCCTGGGTTTTGAGCTTTTTTCCCATCGAAAGGAGTCTGCGATCTTGAGCAACGCACTAGAAGCAACAACGGTAATGCCGGCCAACCCAGCCCCGGCCATAGTTCCGCGAAAACTGAATCTCGGAAGCGGCAAAGATTGGCGGCAAGACCACTTCAATATTGACGTCGATTCTTACTGGCAGCCGGATGCTGTTCTGGATTTCAATCTTCCCTTGCCCATCGGCGAAGGTCTGTCTACCCAGCGCTTCGGCACGATAACTCTGCAAAACAACTATTTCGACGAGATCATCTCCAATGATGTTCTGGAGCACATTCGGAACCTGACGACGGCGATGACGACGTGCCTGAATCTGCTGCGAGTCGGTGGGCTGTTCAAGATCGCAGTTCCTTATGATCTCTCATGGGGAGCGTGGCAGGATCCCACACACGTTCGCGCGTTCAACGAACGCAGTTGGCTCTACTACACCGATTGGTTCTGGTACATGGGTTGGACGGAAGCTCGCTTTGACATTGCCGCCTTTGACTTGACCCTCAGTCCGATTGGGGAGGCGCTCAGACAGCAAAATATGAAGGGGGAAGACTTGGCGCGTCATCCGCGGGCAGTCGATCACATGCGTGTCGCACTTCGCAAGCGACTGCTGACAGATGCCGAAAAGCAGCAAGTCCAAGGATATTTAAAACGGCCAAATCGAAACGCAGATCAGCTCGCGATAGCACAAGCCCAGGGCCAGAACGCTACTTCAGGTTTAGTCACCTCGGTCTGAGTTTCACCTGCACGACGAGTAGCTGGGACGGGCGACGGTAACCACGTTTGACGTTACTGACGTGCGAAGTACTGCTTCAGGTTTTTCTCCGCGATGCCGATTGTGTGCCTCGGCCTTAAAGTGTTGGTCAGCAACTTCTAGGAAGAACGTTCTGTGATACGCCTCACGCGACTGAGCGGCCAGGAACTCGCAGTCAACTCCGATCTCATAAAGTTCATTGAGAGAGCTCCGGATACAGTTGTAACGCTGACAAACGGCGAGAAGATCATCGTGCGCGAGAACACGGAGCAGGTTGTGGAACGCATCATTGCATTCCGGCGAGCTGTGCTGGCCGGCCTCCCCGCCATGGGTCACGATCCAAATTCTGCGGCCGCGGCTCTCGGACCACGAGGGGCTGATTGCAATCACCCGTCTGGAGTCCCATCCCGTGGATAAGAGCACGATTGCGGGAATTATCCTGGCGATTGGCGGGATCGTTTCAGGCTTGCTGATCGAAGGGGGCAAGATCGCCCAAATCTTGCAGCCTACTGCCGCCATGATCGTTTTCGGCGGGACCCTCGGCGCGGTTATGGTGCAGTTTCCGCTGCCAATTGTTTTGCAGGCTTTCAAGCGGCTTGCTCATGTTTTCCTCGACAAGAAAGAAGAACCGACCGCTCTCATTAAAGAGCTAGTAGGTTATGCGCAGCGCGCCCGAAAAGATGGCATCGTTTCGCTCGATTCGGAACTCGAGAAAATCCAAGAACCGTTCCTAAAAAAAACCTTGATGCTGGCGGTTGACGGGACCGAGCCACAGGAGCTCAGAAAGATCATGGAGCTCGAGTTAGACAACCAAGCCGAGCGTTCCGAAAAGATCGCGCAGGTGTTCGAATCAGCTGGAGGTTTTGCGCCCACAATCGGGATCATTGGCGCCGTACTTGGCCTGATTCAGGTCATGCAGCACCTGCAGAATATCGACGAGGTTGGGCGAGGGATTGCCGTGGCTTTCGTAGCCACGATTTACGGCGTCGGCTCGGCAAACCTGCTGTTCTTGCCATCCTCGGGGAAGCTGAAGATTAAGAGCCACGATGAGCAAGTCCTGAAAGAGATGACTTTGGATGGCGTGGTCTCCATTCTGGAAGGTATGAATCCGCGCATGCTGGAGACCAAGCTCTTCGGCTACTTACACGAGAAGAAAAAGGAAGAGGAGAAGGAGGCTCAGCCCGCATGAGCCGCAGGAAGAAAGCCCATGCGCACGCGAACCATGAGCGCTGGCTGGTTTCTTACGCGGACTTCATCACCCTTTTGTTTGCCTTTTTCGTGGTTCTCTACGCCTCTGCGCAGGTCGACAACAAGAAAATCGCGCAAGTTTCGGCGGCAATCGAGGGAGGATTTCAGCAGTTGGGAGCGTTCAGCGGCAGCGGGACCGTCCTTCTGCCGTCTCCAGAGCAAAAGGGAGCAACGCCGCCACCGCCATCCAACGTTGTCGATCTGGCGCATGCATCTCAAGGTGCAGGCTACAGTCCAGATGTCACTCAATTAAAAAAGCAGTTAGAGGAAGCGCTTGGGGAAGAAATCAAGAAACACGAAATCGAGATGCGAGTTACGCCCGAAGGACTGGTCGTCAGTTTGCGGGAAGTCGGTTTTTTTAACAGCGGCGACGCCACACTCCTCGTGGACGGACAGAACACTCTGACCCGCATCGCCGGTGTGCTCAATGCCAAGGGCTTCCACATTCGAGTTGAAGGGCACACTGACAACATGCCGATTCATACCCCGCGTTTCCGGTCGAATTGGGAACTTTCGACGGCCCGCGCCACGGAAGTGGTATCTCTTTTGATTGAGCAACACGGCTTCGACCCCTCGCAAATTTCCGCGGCCGGATATTCGCAATACCGGCCCATTGCGAGCAATGACACCGAGGAAGGCCGCCAAAGTAATCGCCGGGTGGACCTGGTCGTGGTCGCACGCACGGTTGGGAATGATGCGAAGCCTGAGCCGGTGCTGGCCGCAAGCGGTCAATGACATTCTGTCCTATCTCAAGAAGTTTCTGCCCTTGCTGAATTTTCACGGGGATCCTGCCGATTAAGGAATGCCCGAATATTGCGGCAATGAACGAACGCGAGCCCGGGCGAAGGGTTACGCCCAACACCTCCTATGTTCGCCATTATTGGAATCGTGGTTGTCTTCGGTGCGGTGGTCAGCGGATACCTGATGGAGCACGGGAACCTACGGGTTCTCATGCAGCCGGCTGAGCTGATAATTATTGCGGGCGCAGCGATCGGCACGGTGTTGGTCGCGAATCCGTTGCACATCCTCAAGCAAATCGCCGCCGGCCTCGCCGGGGTCTTCAAAGGCTCGAAGATCTCGAAGCAGACTTACCTCGAGGCTCTGAAGATGATGTACACGCTGCTGGGCAAAGCACGCACCGAGGGACTGATGTCCCTAGAGGCGGATGTTGAGGAGCCGGCTAAGAGTCCGATTTTTTCCAAGTATCCAAACTTCTTAAAGAACCATCACGCTCTGCACTTTCTTTGCGACACTTTGCGAATGGCGGTGACCGGAACGGATGCTTTCCAACTGGATCAGTTGATGGAACTCGACATGGAAGTTCACCACCACGATGCTACGCAACCTGTTACGGCCTTGAGCACCATGGCCGATTCCTTGCCAGGGCTCGGGATCGTGGCTGCGGTTCTGGGCGTGGTCATTACCATGGGTGCATTGGGCGGACCCCCGGAAGAGATCGGGAAGAAAGTAGCTGCGGCGTTGGTGGGGACATTTCTGGGTATTCTCCTGTGTTACGGCCTCATCGGACCGATCGCGTCCAATATGTCGAAAACAGCCGAGGAGGAACACGCCTACCTGGGCGTCCTACGCGTGCTGCTGATCGCATTTCTAAAGGGAACTGCGCCAATCATGGCAGTTGAAGTGGGGCGCCGCGCAATTCCCGGACACCTGCGGCCATCGTTCCAGGAAGTGGAGAAGAACTGCCGCAGCGGTGGCAGTGGCGGTGGTACTGAGGCTAAAGCTGCTGCGGCCGGCGCAGGCAAGTAGGCCCCGTTATGTCTAACCCCCAACCGATCATCATTGTTAAGAAGAAAGCCAGCCACGGCGGCCATCACGGGGGCGCTTGGAAGGTAGCGTATGCGGATTTTGTGACCGCGATGATGGCTCTCTTTATCGTGCTTTGGCTGATGAACAGCAGCAAACAGGTGCAGGAGGCGGTTGGCGGATATTTCAAGGATCCGTCTGGAACCTCTAAGATGGTCGGCACCGATCAGCGAGGGTCCGGCGATAACTTCACTATTACCAAACAGAACATGGCGGAGTTGAAAGAGCAATTGCAAAAAAGTGTTCGCCAGTTGAGTGATTTCGAGAAGCTTAAGAACCAGATCGAGATGACGGTAACGGCGGAAGGATTGAGAATTGAACTGCTGGAGTCAGCATCAGGAACGTTTTTTGAGGTTGGCAGCGCGAACCCAAACGGGGACTGCAAAGAACTATTAACTTTGCTGGCGGCCGAACTAGGAAAGCTCCCGAATAAGCTTTCGATCGAAGGTCACACTGACTCGAAGCCTTACGCCGGAGGCAAGGCTTATGGGAACTGGGAACTCTCTACCGACCGCGCGAATGCAGCGCGGCGGCTGATGCAGGAAAACGGCGTGCGCCCAGACCAGGTCGTCCAGATACGCGGCTATGCCGACCAGCGGCTCCGAACGCCAAGCGACCCGTTAGCTCCTTCAAACCGGAGAATTTCTCTCATCGTGCAATACCTCGAGGTTAACGCCGGTGAGAGCGCTCCAGAGACCACTGCCAAGACCGCTCCGGAGACTGCAGCCAACCCTGCCCCCGAACAGAAAAAGTGATTTAGTTTTGCGGGACCTGCCACGCGCAATTTTTCTGTGCGAAGACACCGCCGCGTTTGAATTCAAGACATTGTGTCCTGATCGATGACAACGTTAACAAAAAACTTTTCCACATCTACCTCTAATCTTTTCAGCAAAAACCGCGACATTCGCGGCAATTGATAAAAATCCCGTGAGTTGCGGATTAAGGCACGCTAATTGCACTAGCATCGCGTCCGGAAAAAACGCCCGCAGCTGACCCCAACAGTTCGCGGCGCGAGCATCAGTGATGGCGTGAGCTATCGCGCGACGTCGCTGAGACTCCGGATGAAAGAAAAGCTGTGTGGTGAAACTGGCATCAACAAAACGATGTCAGGTGCTCTTGGTCCCGATATCTCCAAACGGCCCAGGAACTTGTTGCTAATCAGCGCGCTTGGCATGGAGAAGTCCGTGATCAGGGCGCGCCAACTTCGTCTCGTGTCACTTGAGTAATGCTTTGCCAATGAAAAAGGGGATACGCAATGTCAGGCGCAATACAGTCTTCGCTGAGCGGTACAGCTACGCAACAACCACCCATCGCACAGGTGCTGGTTGCCGAGGATGATGTTCCTTTAGCGCATTTTTTGCAGCGCAGTTTGCAAGGAAGCCGATATGACGTTCATCTCGCCCACGACGGAGAAGCCACGCTTCAGGAACTCTCGGCAACACCGTACCGCTTGCTGATCTTAGATTTGAATCTTCCCAAGATTGACGGTTTGGCTCTGTTGCAACGCTTGCGCCCAATCGCTCCGACCCTTCCCGTGCTGGTGCTTTCCGCGAGAAGTGGGTTGGAGGACCGCGTTACCGCACTGGACGGAGGGGCCGACGATTACATGATCAAGCCCTTTTCGTTTCAGGAACTCATTGCCCGCTCGCGCGCTCTCTTGCGACGAAACGGCGCAAATGCCGGCGGAGTGCTACAGGTAGGAGACCTGATCTTGAGCCGTGCTGAGTTCCGTGTGGAGCGCGCAGGCAAGAAAATTGACCTCACCGCAAAGGAGTTCGCGCTACTGGAATTCCTCATGATGAATGCCAAGCGTACGGTGACCAGAGCGATGATCATGGACCAGGTGTGGAAGATGCCTTATGACGGCAGCACGAACCTGGTCGATGTCTACATGAAATACGTCCGCGACAAGGTCGATAGCGGCTTCGAGACGAAGCTGCTGCGTACAGCCCGAGGCGTTGGGTACGTGATCACGGACAACTAGGGAGATAGAACATTGTCTTCACAGCAATCTTGGGCCACAGCAAATCCCGATCATGATAGTTTTTCGGAACTCTCGAAAAGCCTGCACCAGACGGCACAGCCTCTCACAGCCCTGCAAGGCTGGATTGAACTCGCCGCCACCACCCCTCACAGCGAGGATGAGTACAAATCGCTGATGACACACGCAATGCAGGAATTACAGCGAGTTTTCGCCTGTTTTGATCGAGTGCGAGAAATAACCAGGAGCCTGCATGTCTAGCACAATCGCAGTTCCCCAATCCACGGCTGAACTGGCTCCCCTCATGGGAAAGCCGGGAGTCCTGGTCGTAAGTTGTAACCAGGAGTTGCGCGGCCTTCTGCTCTCAAGGTTAGACTCAGATCGCTGGATGCTCTCGCAGGCCGGAAGCGGCGCGGAAGCTCTCGACAAAATTCATCGCGGCGAAGCATCTCTCGTGCTTTTGGATCCAGCGCTTCCTGATCTTCGGGTGGAAGAATTCAAAGTCATCGTGCAGGCAGAATATCCGGAAGTTACCATCATCCCGCTGAATCCCCACACAGGACAGCCAATCGTGGGAAGTCCTTCACCGGGATCGGTCAGCTTCGAAATCGTTCGAAAGATTGAATGCAGTTTGCCCACCGCGCCTGGGATTGCGATCTCACACTCGGCTGTTCCTGAGCAGGAGTTTGATAGTGGACTGCCGGGATTTCTGGGCCGATCTCCTTCCGTCCAGCGTTTGTGCTCCATGGTTCGTCTGGTTTCGCAGCGTGATACGACCGTTCTCATCACCGGAGAAAGCGGTACTGGAAAGGACGTAGTAGCACGAGCGCTGCACCAACTTGGCACTCGTCGCACCAAGCCATTTGTAGTTATTAATTGTGCAGCCATTCCAGAGGCACTGCTTGAGGCGGAATTATTCGGCTTCGTCAAAGGAGCTTTCACCGGCGCGGTCCAGTCCAGAATCGGACGCATCCATGCGGCTCACGGTGGGACGCTATTTCTGGACGAAATTGGGGACCTTCCGTTAGGTCTGCAATCCAAGCTGCTGCGATTTCTTGAGCAAGGCGAACTTCAAAGATTGGGCAGCAGTGATTCCTTTCGAGTCGATGTTCGGGTAATTGCGGCCACGAACGCGAATCTGCGGCGCCTGGTGCAGGAACGCGGCTTCCGCGAAGACCTGTTCTATAGACTTTCAGTTTTTCCAATCGAGCTCAGTCCGCTGCGTGAACGCATGGAAGACCTTCACTTGCTGGCGGAAAGTTTTTTGGCCAAGTTTTGTCCTCACCGAGTCGCATTTAGTCCTCAATCTCTGGAAATTCTGCGGCAACACACGTGGCCCGGCAATGTACGAGAACTACGAAACGTTATTGAGCGCGCCAGCATTCTGGTAGGCCAGGGACGGGAGATCCGGCCCGAACACATCATTATTTAAGCGGCTGAAGGCTCGTTCAGCCGGTCTATTTACACCAGAAATAAAAAACCCTCTCCCGTTAGGGAGAGAGTAATTTCAGGCGAACAGCTTATTCGTCGCCATCGTCATCGGTATCACCAGCGGGGGCGGCTCTATTGAAGTCGCTCGGCGGGCGAACTGTCTTCTCGCCGGGGTACCGCGACTCTTCGGACGTTCCCGATGGCAATACCAATAACCAGCGCCCGGATCTTGTTCCCGGCGTTTCCTTAACGCCTCCAGGCGGAAAAACCATCGCGGAATGGATCAATCCCGCGGCGTTTGCCATACCTTTGCCGGGCACATTCGGCAATGCTCCGCGAGACATCGCGCGCGGTCCAGGAGCGTGGCAGATTGACATGGGACTCGGAAAGCACATTAGGGGTACAGAACGCTCGGAACTTGAATTCCGGACGGAATTCTTCAACCTCTTTAATCATCCGCAATACGGCCTGCCACTCTCTGATTTCTCAGCGGTCACGGGATCTTCGGCAGTATCATTTCGAGCGTAAACACCGGACCCGTTGGAACCGGCACTCCGCGGCAAATTCAGTTTGCCTTGCGGGTCTCGTTCTAGCGATACCTTGGTCCAATAGATTGCTGCAATCTTGTGTCCTAATATCGGGTAAAACGGTAGCAGTCCGACCACTCGCTCGCCACGCCGTGAGGATTGGGTAAGGCATGCAGGAGGCTTTGATGAGCCCGCAAGCGGTTAGAGGAATAATAAACAGATCAAGCAATCACTCTGTCGATGAGACAGTAGACCGCCTCAAACAAGTCCTACAGTCCAAGGGAGTGACACTGTTCGCTCTCATCGACCACAGCGGCGAGGCGAAAAAGGTGGGTATGACGATGCTTCCGACCAAGTTACTAATCTTTGGCAATCCCAAGGCTGGCACCCCGCTCATGCTTGCCGCACCCAGCATTGCGATTGATCTCCCGCTGAAAATATTGGTGTGGGCCGACGTTCAAAGGAAAGTTTGGGTGAGTTACAACAGCGCGGCATACCTTCAAGACCGGCATAAACTACCCGCAGAGTTACTCGAAAACATTGCCGTCGTTGAGACTTTGGCGGTGAAAGCGACTGAATAGCTTCAGAGTGCCGTAGATACCTTCGAGTCGAATCCGGTAAATTGGTTCACGGAGGTGTGTTTGGCCAAATTGAAAATATCCGCTGCGCTCAAGAAACGTGCAGCTCAGATTCAGGTACTTCTCATGGACGTGGATGGCACGATGACAGGCGGCGGAGTGACTCTTCTTTCTCAAACTGATGAAACAGCTCTAGAGATAAAGACTTTCGACGCACACGACGGCCAGGGGCTGATGCTCGCACACACAGCCGGCATTCGGACGGGCTGCATCACGGGACGTCATAGTTCCGCGCTGCTTCGCCGAGCCCGGGAAATGAGTATGGAATTCATCTACATGAAACAGCCGCTGAAAATGCCAGCCTACGAAGAGATCCTGAAAAAAACGGGAGTGCCAGACTCGGCGGTAGCGTACGTCGGTGATGACCTGCCGGATCTTCCGATAATGCGCCGTGCGGGCTTAGCAGTCGCGGTTGGC